>AUXO011454520.1_pt1 | contig 10861 bp, 1 predicted proteins | sample 768731 | NCBI WGS metagenome assembly AUXO01 (sample SAMN02715735, study PRJNA202380) | gut metagenome | biome: sheep rumen | host: Ovis aries | place: New Zealand: Palmerston North
AAGAATTATCCAAAAAATTCTAGCCATCTTTGTTATTATAACAATGACAATGGCAGATTTTGCTATGGTTGGAACCAACCTAGTAAGTTATGCTATAGACTTAGCACAAACTAACAATGAAAACGTTGTATTTAAAGCATATTTTTCAAACGAAAATGGAGCTTTAGAAACAACTCAAAAAATTGATGCAAAGGATCTAAAACTATCTATCGACCTTAGTGTTAAAAACGATGGTTATTTAACTGATGGAAAAATTCAGTTAGACGAAGGTGCAAATTTTAAATTTAAAGAAGATATAAAAGATGCACATATAAGTAAAATTGAAAATAACACTATTTATTTAAATCAAATAAATGATGGAGATACGGTAAAATTAGATTTAGGAATTGAATTTTATGAAAAAGAAGTTTTAGATGTCGACTATTTAAACAAAACTTCTACAATAAACCTATCAGGTAAATATATTAACAGCAAAAATGTTGAGAACAACAAAACCATCCAAATTACAGGCAAAGCAGAAATTAAAATTAACTGGTTATCTAAAGATGATATTGCATCAACATTAGAAACAAGTTTATTGACCAATGCAAAATTAACTGTAGAAGGAGCAGAAAAGAAGATTGTTCAAGTTTTGGTTAATAGCAAGCTAAACGAAAATTCTTATCCAGTAAAAAGTACAAATATAGAACTAAATATAGAAAAACAGCCAGAAAACATTACAGTACAAAAAAGAACTTCAGCTGCAACAAATGGAGACAAGGAATTTACGCAAAGTAATTACACTTATACCAACGGAGTTCTTAACATAAAAGTAGAAAATGGACAAGAAGGAAATATTAGTTGGCAAAAAAATGCAGAAGATATTTTTGTTGTAACATTAACATATCCAAGTACTGAAGAAATATCAGGATCAAAGGTTAATGTAAAATCTAATATAGAAACTTATGATCAAAAACAACTTCTATCTACAGGAGAAATAATAATAGACCAAGATGTAGATGGAATGATTACAGCAAAAGAAATACAATCTTCAAGTAAAATTGGAAAAGGAAAAATCTATACAGGAGAGGAAAAAACATATAGTACAACAACAGAATTATATATAAACTATGAAAAAGCTGTAGACTCAATAACCATTGAAGAACAAAAGGCGATGTATGCTTCAGAAAGCGAAGAGAAAACTTCAAATATCCAATTTACAAAAACTACAATCAACAAAGCACAATTTTTAGCTATATTTGGTGATGAGGGAACTTTAAACATACAAGACCAATCAAATAATACTGTTGCTACAATATCAAAAAATTCAGAAACAGATGAACAAGGAAATATAGTAGTCCTATATAGTACTGGAGTAACAAACATTAAGGTTATATCAACTAGACCAATACAAGATGGAACACTAAAAATAGTTAATGAAAAGAGTATTTTAAAGGCAGATTATTCAAGAGAAGAGATAAAAACTTTCACAAAAATAAAGGATTCAAGCAAAATAACATATACAAAAAATAATGCAGAAACAGAAACAAAAACGGCTTCATCAGAAGTAGCTTTACAAGAAACATCATCAAAAGCATACTTTAATGTTGAACAATCATCATTAACAACAACAAGAGAGGACCAAGAATTACATATTACAGTTAGGCTAGAATCAAATGATGAAAGCAGGGATTTATACAAAAATCCAGAAATAAGAATAAAATTACCAAAACAAATTACAGGTATATCAACACAAGCAAAATTATTATATGGAAATGGTTTAAGCTTAGAAAAAGAAAACTTCAAAATATTAGAAGAAAATAATCAATTTGTAATATATGCAAAACTTGTAGGAGAGCAAACAACTTATCCAGGAGAGGCACTTGAAGGAACAACATTATTATTAAATGCAAAAGTAAGATTAGACAAACTATCTACAAATAGTGAAGAAGAAATTATACTTAACTACACAAATGAAAATTCTACATCTTTTGAAGATAATGGCACACAAAAACTAGGAATAAACATTGTATCAGAAAGTTCCATGATATTAACAAGCGCAATAGACGAGTATAATATTTCTACAGTTGGAAAAGAAGAAGATAAGGAAGTAACTTTAGAAGCAAATGTAGCAGCAAAGACAGCTAAAGTTAAAATGCAAATTGCAAACAATGAAGGAACATCTGTAACAAATGCAAAAATTATTGGAAAGATAGCAAATGTTCCAGAAAAAATAACTAAAACAAGCGCAATAAGAACTAATTTTGAACTTGCAAAAGTATATTATACAATAGTAGAAAACCCTACTGCAGATTTAAACAATAATACAAATGGATGGACCACAGAAAACCTTAATAATGCTAAGAACTTTATGGTAATTATAGATAAACTTGAAAATGGTGAGTCTGTAAACTTAAGTTATGACATTTCTATAGCAAAAGATTTAGGATATAATGTAGTTGCAGAAACACAATTTAAAGTAATCTATAATAATAGTTTAACAGGAGCAGAAAAACAAGCTGAAGCTACAAAAATAGTTTTATCTTCTGGTAAAATTGCAGAAGTAAAATTATCACTTACTGCAGAAGTTGCTGGAAATCAAATAAAAGATGGTGCAGAAGTAAAAGCAGGAGAAATAATAGCTTATACTGCAAAAGTTACAAATTCAGGAAAAGAAAAGGCAGAAAATATTGTTTTAAATGTAACAATTCCAGACAATACAACCCTAGTAGAAGTTAATCCAAATTATGGTAAGGCATCAAATGAAACAACAGTACCTGAAGAAAACAAAAAGTATTTTATAGAAAAAACAGAAAAACAAATTGTAAAACAAGCTACAGCTCTAGATGCAGGCAGAACTTTAATATACACTTATATGGTTAAAGTTAACTCTAACTTAACAGAACAAAAACAAGTAGCGACTAATGCATCTGTAAAATATAAGGATAATGATGCAACAACTTCTATTTTCAACAGTAAGCTTGTACCTGGAAATTTAGAACTTTCACTTAGACCAAAAGCCGGAATGACAAGTAACAAAATGACATCTAACTACAATTATGAATATATTTTATATATTCAAAACAATTCAAATGTAGAACAAAAAAATGTTCAAGTTACACTTAACAAAAATGATTTAATACAATTGATAGATGTAGAATATGAAGATAAAGATTTAAATGAACCTAATTATGTAGATACAACATTTACAATAGATTCAATTCCAGCTAAAAGTGGAAGACGAGTTATAATATATGCAAAGATTAAACCTCAAATGGAAGGTCTAAATAGTGCAGATATTTCTGCAGTAGCAAAAGATTCTGAAAACAAAGAATATAGATCAATACAATTATCAAATCCTGTTAGTGGAATTAATATAGAAACAGAGCTAACCGCATCAAGTGGAGAAACAGGATATTTACACCCAGGAGATGACATAACATATACAATTAGAGTAAAAAATATTGGTGAAGAAAATGCAGAAACATTAACAATAAATGACAATATATCAAATTACTTAAACATAGAAACAGTTAAATTAAACGGAAATACTACACAATATGAAATAAGAGATGACTTTATACAAGGACAAAATTACAGCACACTAGTTGTTAGTTCACCACTAAAAGCAAACGAAGAAACAAAGCTTGAAATAAAGGCAAAAGTAGATGAAGAACTTAATACAGAAGAATTACTTAAAGTTGTAAATAAAGCAAGTGTATATAATGATATATTATTAAGCGAAACACCAGAAAAGATTGCATACATTGAGTCATTACCTACACTAACAGAAAAAGTACAAGATGAAACAGAGGAAGGAAATAATAGCAACAACAACAATAATAATAATAATAATAATGGACAAAATGGTGGAAATAGCAGTATGCAAGCTGATAAATATATAATCTCAGGAACAGCATGGGAAGATACAAATCAAAATGGTGCAAGAGATTCTGGAGAAAAATTACTAGAAGGAATAAATGTGTACGCAATAAATGTTGCAAATAATAAAACAGCTACAGATAGTAATGGTATAAATATTAGCGCAAAAACTAATGCACAAGGATTTTACACATTAGCAAATATGCCTAAAGGTCAATATATTATAGCATTTGAATATGATAACCAAAAATATACAACAACAATATACCAAGCAGAAGGAGTAAGTGCAGACAAAAACTCAGATGCTGTAAAATCAACAAAAATAATAGATGGTGTTGAAAAAACACTTGCATATACAGATAGTATTAATTTAACAGAAGGAAAGGCAAACATAGATTTAGGTTTAGCAGAAGCAAAAATATTTGACTTAGAGTTAGAAAAAGTTGTTACAAAAATGGTTGTTACAAACAAAGAAGGAACAAAAACATACAATTTCAATAACTCAAAATTAGCTAAAACAGAGATAAGATCAAAATACTTAAAAGGATCAAATGTTGCAATAGAATATAAGCTAATAATTAGAAACAAAGGTGAAGTTGCAGGATATGCAAAGAGTGTAGTAGACTATATACCATCATCACTAAACTTTAGCTCTAACTTAAATAAAGACTGGTATCAAAGAGGAAGTTATATATATAATGCAAGTTTAGCAAATACAATAATAGAACCAGGACAAACAAAAGAATTAACACTTACACTTACAAAAGCAATGACAGAAACAAATACTGGTTTAACAAATAACAAAGCAGAAATAGAATCTACTTACAATGTTTTAGGAATAGCAGATAAAGACTCAACACCAGGCAATAACCAAAAGAATGAAGACGATACTGGTTCTGCAGACATATTAATTAACCCAAGTACAGGTGCAACAGTAAGTTATGTAGCATTAACATTATCAACATTAATTGTAATATGTGGTATTGCATACCTAATTAACAAAAAATTATTAACAGAAAAGATAAAAATATAGGTAGAAAGGAGGATATAAAAATGAAAAAGAGTAATATATTAAAAACATTATTAATTATACTTATATCTATAGTTACTGCTGTTTTAGGCATAAGCTATACTATAGCTGCTAAAAAGGGTGAAATAGAGACCATCAACATAGCATATGATCAATTTTACAATCAATATCCAAATGGAGACCTATATTGTATTAAATTAATGCAAGCTGATCCTTATGGTACATATTTAGTAAAACAAACTGTAGAAATAGACACTTCAAATGCAACATATCAGGACAAAGTTTTAGCATATATAGTTGCAGGAGGAAATTATGGTAGAGGATATAATAGCCCAGAAAATGGCGGAAACCATGACGTAACAAGTAGACAAGGTGCGATATGGAACTACATTAACACATGGTTTGGATCAGAAACTGCTAAGAAGTATAATCTATCAAATTGGGATTGGTCAGAAAATGACACAGCTTCAGATGACAGTTGGGGTTCTGAGGTTCTAACAAAAGCAAAAGAATTTGCTTCAAATAAAACAGAGAATAGTACAAGTGCTTCAATAGAAAGCTTAAAAGGCCTAGAAATAATAACATCAAATACGATGGCTGGACCATTTAAACTAAAATATACAGGAAAAATAAGCAAAATTACAGTCATAGATAAAGATAATAACCCAATTACATCAGGTATTAGTTTCTATTCAGATGCAGAAGAAAATAACAAAATAGAAAATATATCTGACATTAAATCTGAGAGGAACTTCTACATTAAAAATACATCAAATAAGGTACTAAAAAAAGTTGCTATTGATGTAGATCCTATAGAAAAAGAAACATTAAAAGTAAAAATTAAATTTTTAGCACATAAAGATGATAATTCAGATCCTGATGTTTCTGGACACCAACATTTAATTAAGGTTGAAGACGAGAAAGTAAAAAATGATAAGGCATTTGTAGAAATCAAAATAAAACCATATGGAAGCATTACAATTAACAAACAAGATGCTCAAACAAAGGAACAAATAAATGGTGCTAAATTTAAAATTAAAACATCAAGTGGATGGCTTGTAGGAAAAGCAAGTGACAAAAAAACATATACATCAGATGTAAGTAAGGCAGAAGAATATGAAGTGAAAAATGGAACTATAACTATAGAAAAACTACAATTAGGTTCATATTCTATATATGAGACAAAAGCTGGTGATAATTATACTTTAGAAAAACAACCAAATTATAATAAAAAGAACAACTGGATATTAATCAAAAGGGGATTAAAAATAAACACTGAAACGCTAAACGTACCAGTACCAGTTACAAATGAGAGATATGGTAACCTTGTTATCCAAAAATTTGATGAAGATGACAAAAATATCAAGCTAAGAGCGGGATTCCAAATTTACTCAGAAGACCATAAAGGTTGGTTAAAAGGTGAAGAAGGAAAATACACATATAGTAATAAAAAAGGAGACACATACTATACTGATGAAACTACAGGAACAAAAACACTAAAAAATATAGATTTAGGAAAATATTCAGTATATGAAACAGAGGCTCCAAAAGGATATGACTTAGGAATTCAAGTGAATAAATTTGGTGATGGACCTGAAAGCGATAGACTTCTTATAGACACTCAAGATCTTACTGCAGAAACACCAAACAAAACAATAACATTCCAAATAACAAATAAACTACCTAAATTAATATCAATTGAAGGATATGTATGGTTAGAACAATCAGTAAATGAAAAAAGACCACAATATGATGATTTATATGATGCAAATAGAGAAAAGAAACTTGATAATGTTACAGTAAGATTGATTAGAAAATCAGACAAGGCTGAAATTGCAAGTACAACAACAAAAGATGGTGGAAAATATACATTTAAAGAAGTTGTTAAGAAAGATGAAGTTTCAAATTACTATGTAGAGTTTAACTATGGCAACATAGAGAATCTAAAAGTAGAAGACAAAGCTACAAAGGTAAAATACACTAACTATATTCCAGTGTCATTTAACCCAGTAGCAAATGGTTCAAAAGCTTTAGTTGCAGATATTCAAGATGGCAAATTTGACTCAGAAATACCAGCTATAGCTACAACATATGCAGGAACATCACAAGAATCAAAATATGGACTATCTAATGCAGAAATATTTAAACAATACAATGAAACAACAAGAACATTATCAAATATTAACTTAGGACTTAAACCATTACCAGATGTAAGCTACTATGCAGAAGAACAACTACGTACTGTTAGAATAGAAATGAATGGATATACATTCACATACAAATATGGAACACCTGGCAAAATAAAAGGAGACAATGCTCCAAAAGTACATTTCCAATCTACAACAAAACCAGGCATAAAGGGATATACACAACCAATATATCCATCAGATATCGACTATAATTACAAAGATGGTAAAGACAGCAATGCTTTAAAAGTATATGTAACATATGATATCAATGTAGAAAATACAATGAACTGGACAAGTGACAGTAGCAACGATTATCTATATGTAGAAAAAGCATTACAAATTTCATCTTTAGTTAATGAATTTGATACAAATAGATATGTATTAAATGATAGCAACTGGACATTAACAGGAGAAGGCAAGGCAAAATTAAATAATCCTGCAACAATCAAATCTTCTGGTGCTCAAAATGGAGCAGGAATTGCAGGAGGAAAAATTGGAACAACCTCAATAGAGTTCAAAGTTCAAAATGATGAAATCGCAAAAGAATTGCAAGACATTACAGAAGTTGTTGCTAAAGCAGAAAAAACTTTACCTACTAAAGCAATTGTAAATGCATACCATGAATACACAAGAAATGATTATGCATGGAGCAACTTAGAAAAACATAATTCTCTTGTTCATAACTATACACACAAAAAGAATGACGAAGAAAAATCCCCAGAAGCACCATATCTAATATTTGTACTTGGAAATGAAAGAAAAATTACAGGTAAAGTGTTTGAGGATAGAGTTGTTACAGATGATGGTCAAAAATTAGGAAATGGTAGATTTGACTCAGGAGAAAATGTAGTTAGAGATGTTAAAGTAGAATTATTAAACAGTGATGGAACAACTGTAAAACTTTATGATATAGAATATGATCTAGATAGAAGACAAAGACCATTAGGTATTAAACAAAGCAATGTACAAGATGCTATTACAAAAACCTCAGAAACAGGAGAATATTCTATTAAAGGTATAGTTCCAGGAGAATACTTCATAAGATTTACTTATGGAGATGGAAGCTATAAAGTTACAGACTTAAATGGCAATGAAGTAACAACAGAATTCAAATCAATGATTAATAATACAGCTGTAGCAATAAAAGACTATAAATCAACAATAGTAACTTCAGAAAAAGCAAAAGATGCAATAGAAAATGGCTCAAAAGTTGCTAAAACAGAACATTTATGGTATAAGTCACTAGAAAGAGATGATTTCTCAGTAGCAGTAGATGACTTAGAAAATAGAAAAGAAGTTACTGATGGAAAAGCATCAAGTATTAAAGCAAATACACCAGAATTATCTGTTACAATAGAAAATATAAATACTGCAGAGGCATCAGTAGATAGTATTACAGGTAATGCAAAAACAAACGTATATGGAGGACTAAACTTTGGTATTATAACTCAACCGGTTCAAGATGCAAAATTAGGAAAATCTATTACACAAATGAGCCTAGTAAATGCACAAAATAACAAAATATTCGAAGGAGAGCCATCTGCAATAAAAGCACAAGGTGTAAGTGACTTAAGTACAAATGGTAATAAAGGCACATATGTTAGAGCAGAACTTGCAGAAGACACAATATATGGTTCTACATTAACACTAAAGTACGGAATTACAGTTACAAATACATCAGATGTAAACTATGATACAGAGGGATATTACAAATATGGTGAAGATAAGACTCACGAATTAACATTAAAAATAGAAAATGTAGCAGACTACTTAGATGAAACACTAAAATATATACCACAAGGAACAGATAGCAAGCATCAAATACAAGCAACAACAGAGATAAAACAAGTAGAACAATCTGAAGACAATGAAACTAAAAAATATATTCTAAATATAACAGGTTGGGATACATTATATTCTCAATATAGTAAGACCAAACCAGCAAATTCATTATCTTCAGATACAGCAACACTTACTGCACAAAAAATACTATCAACACAAGATTCAGATTTAACATTTACAAATGAGGCAGAAGTAACAAATCTAAAATCTACAGCTGGAGAATTAGAAATAAGTAAAATTGTTAAGCCAGTAGATGGAGATAAAGAACGTAAAGCTTCAGCAATAATTACAATTACTCCACCAACAGGTGCTGATAAACAAACTCAAATATGGTATATAATTACAGCTGCATTAGCATTAGTAGTATTATCAACAGGAATAATATTTATTAAAAAGAAGGTTATAAAATAATAACCAAAAAAGAGGAGAACTAGTAAAAGTTTTCCTCTTTTTACAATTCATTACTTGAAATTTAGGCAAAAATATAGTATACTAATAAAAGGAAAATTCACATTAATGAAAGGATGTTAGTAAAAATGAAAAAAATCTTAGTATTTATAACAGTAATTATTTTAATACTAGTAACAATTATAGTACTAAAGGGAAGAAAAAATGCTGCAGTAGAATATAAAATAGCAGAAATAGAAACTTTTGCATATGTTAAATATAGAGAAGGTGATTCATATGGAGTAATGGATAGAAGCGGGAATATAATAATAAAAGCACAATACACAAATGTAGAAATACCAAATCCTGAAAAAGATATATTTGTTTGCTACGAAGATGAAAAAACTACAGTATTCAACTCAAATAAAGACGAACTATATACAAAATACAGCAAGGTTCTACCTATAAAATTAGAAAACACAGCAAGTCTACTATGTTATGAAAAAACTGTATTAAAGTACGAAAAAGATGGACAATATGGTTTAATAGATTTTGACGGAAAAGAAATAACCCAAAATATATATGGTGAAATAAAAAATCTACAAGGAACAGAAGGAAAGCTTTTGGTAACTAAAGAAGGAAAATATGGAGTCATAAATATAAAAGGAACAGAACTCGTAAATCCTGAATATGACAAAATACAAACAGATGAATTCTACAATAATGAAACAAAAACTGTAGAAGCAGGTTTCATAGTATCAAAGACAACTGACAATGGATACAGATATGGTTACATAAACTATAAAGGTGTAAAACTTCTAGATACAGAATATAATGAAATAATTAGAATTGCAGAAAAATATGATGTATACCTTATAGCATCAAAAAATGGACAATTTGGTCTATATAAAGAAAACAAAGAGATAATAAAGCCACAATATCAATCAATTTCGTATACAGATAATGGCGCAATAATAGTAGAAAGAAACGGACAATTTGGAATCGCAAACCTTAATGGAGAGATTAAAACAGAGCTTAAATACAATCAAATTGAAGACAGAGGAATCTATTTATATGCACAAAATGCAAAAGAAAATGATGTATACAACAAAGAAGGCGAAAAAATAGATATCAATTTTAACAAGACATTATTTGAAACCTACGATAAAAAATATAGAATTGCAACATTACTAAACAATAACGTAACATACTATGGAATAGAAACTAATGATGGAGCAACATTAGTAGATATGGGATATGTATACATAGAATATATATACAACAACTACTTTTTAGCAGAAAATGAAGAAGGAAAATATTTAGTTATAAATGCAAATGGAAAGAAAGAACTAGACACAGAATATGATTTAATACAAAAAATAAAAGATAAAAACATAATTCAAGCATCAAACAAAAATGACAAAAAAGTAGACTTTTATTCTATAAAATTAGAAAAAGTTATATCTATGGATTCTGCAAGAGTAGAAAATAAAGACAATTATATAAAAATATACAATGAGGAACAGGAAACTAAGTACTTGGACAAAGAAGG
>AUXO012871661.1_pt1 | contig 10861 bp, 9 predicted proteins | sample 768731 | NCBI WGS metagenome assembly AUXO01 (sample SAMN02715735, study PRJNA202380) | gut metagenome | biome: sheep rumen | host: Ovis aries | place: New Zealand: Palmerston North
ACAAAGGAATCCGTAGCAGAGCCACTCCCGCCATTGACCAAATATACAACATTTTTAATACTCTTGGCTTTTCCTTTCATAGTATAATCGCGTCTATAATAAAAAAACTTTTCATCCTCTCCGTTATCCGTAATCTTATTTACTATATGCGATAAAAACGATTTGTCTCCATAATCAACTGATTCTTTCCAATAATCAGTATAAGAAACATCCTCCGAATACAGGTATGGATAAACAAATCGCTCTCCGAAATCATATTTCCCTCCACCATTGTTTCTCAGATCTATAATGACATTATCGTATTTTATATTCTTTAATACCTTCTTAACATCTAATTCTCCCGAATTAAATGATTTAATACGAACATAATCTACTTCATTTTTTTCATCACAATAATGATATACGGTATTGTTGTCTTTTTTACCTGAACTCCGAATGAGATTGTCGTTAAATAAGTAACCGTAATCGGAAATCATTTCGCTAGTGATGTGATAATATAAAGTTTTTTCGCAAATCTCCCCAGACTCATTTTCCCATATTGTATTTACGGGTTCACCGGCTTTTTTATTTAATGAAACATATGCTCTGTAATTTGTATCTCTTTTTGCATCATACTTTATTGTTGCCCAAAAAACTCCGTCCAGAAAGAACGATACCGGCTCCCTTCCGTTTATCTCAATCAATTTCAGATCTTCGCGCCTGTCCATATCGCCAGTAATCAGATCTGAATCGAAATTGTAGTAACACCCATCAAAGTATTCAACAACTACAAAATCAGAACGATTGTATTTAGAAGCCTCTTCATATATTTCTTTTTCCCAGCATTTCAATTTATTCTTCGTAACAGTTTTTGTATAGATATTCAGCGAACGAGGATATTGGGAATCATCTTTTATATTCTGAGAATATGGAAGAGTCATATTAGTGTGAAAACTGCATAAATCTGAACATATGGCATCCATTGTAGCAAAAAATTCCACGTTCGTTTCCGTAGAAAGAATCAATTCTTCGTAATTATCCTTATTAGCAACAAAATCTATACCATAAGTTTCTTTCACATCATCCAGAAATGCAGCCTCCTTGCACATCAAATCATAAAACTGTTCAAAATCTTCCAACTTCTGTTCATCCGATAAGTAAATAGATGAAGAAATCAAATCAGAATTATGTAGAATACAATAGCCAAAAACAATGCTTGCAAAAGTAAGCATCAATAATAGTAAAACTAATAGAATTATTGTTAGTCGTTTTCTTCTCATATAGTGTTTACGTGTGACAATATCCCAGTCAATTACCTAACTGGGATATTGTTATAATACTTATTCCTATTTCTTGTTTCCTGCTTCCAATTCGTTCCAGGTCCTCTCATACTCAGCATTGTATACATCCGAATAGTGGTCATACAATTTATAACATGCGTATGCAAAACCGGCTAAAACGATGAGTAATCCTCCTTCTGTCACGTATGTTTCTTCTGCGCTAAGCTCTGTAAATCCACTCATTGCTATTTCCTCCTAACCATTTTGTTTTTTCCAATCTTTTTCTGCATTTTTTCTAGCAGCATCCTCAACTACGGTAGTTACTAAATAATCAATTCCCACTGTTATACTGAAAAAACCTGCTATTATGTCGAATATAACCGTAGCTCCACCATTCAATTCCATGCATTCTTCTGTAGTTAATTCATTAAATCTACTTGCTTCGTTTTGCATGTGATTTTACTCCTTTGCTTTTAATGTAATGATATCAAATCTTTCTTGCTCCTCGGAAAATATTAGATTATTTGAAGAACACGTAAAACAATCATATAAACAACTCCCCCCTTCGTTTTTCTTAAAGTTTATTTATATGATCTTTGCTTTTCAATATAAGTCCCCTCCAACGGTCATTTTTCCCTTTTTTCGGTAACTAAATCTGTCAATCTATCATAAAGCTTACAATTTTCTAAACTTACTTTTGACCTGGTTATTTATTGATTTCTAAAATAAACCATGCATAAACCCACAGCGTTAATTAGTATGTGGAAAACAATACAAACTATAACGTTCCTTCTTTTTTCATACAGATAGCATAAAACAAATCCCATAGAAAGATATGAAAATGAAGCTATCAAAGCCTGTAAAAAGGCTCCCGCCAATAATTCGCTTATGATATGCGAACCGGCGAAGAATATGATAGAAACTACGAATGCAGGAATCTTACCGATTTTTCTGAAAGAATGGAATATAACACTCCTGAAAATCAATTCTTCCTCTATCGGCCCCAGAATCGAAAACAATAAAATCCCCAATAATCTGTGTTCTATAAGCATTTTATCAATGCTGGCTTGATTCAATGTAATAATGGATAATTCGGGAATATTCCTTTTTAATATGACCATTACAATCGCGATAATAATCCTTATCGCAAAATCAATGATCAATCCTTTTCCGATCCACCCCAATATGCTTTTCAAGTGAGCATTTTTAATATCATTCATGCTCTCTACAATATACTTTCGGAGAACAACAAACAAAAACAGTAGTGATATTGATACTTCAACAATATTTATAATGTAATCCAATAAAGCCGTTGCTTTAAAACTCGGAACCTGCCGAATAATATATCCCAATGCCCAGAACGCCAGATAATAGCACAATACGATGTAAATCCAACATTTATTAAGTACTTTTTTCTCTATTTCTATGAAATTGTATTGGTTTTTCCTATTCTTATTATTGTTTAACATTCTCACCTCATGCTTTTAATGAATAAGCACCAATACAGTATATTGCAAAACAACTCATGTATGATAAAAGTGAGCAACAGTATCAACAAATAATTGCCGATTCTCTTGCCCACGCTCAAATTATCATCTTTGCATAAGAGTTAATAATACACATGCATTAATATGTGAATATAGCGGTTTTTCTATATCCATCTGCAAATCCCTCGCAAAAGCTTTCAAATATCTCCCATACTGCTGACCAAAATCCACCGTATTACTAATCTGTTTCATTCGATAGATTTCAACAGAAAGTATTCGGATAAAGGAAGAATTATAAGAATCGCGACTAAGATAGAGAAATTTTGAAATCTTAGATTCGGGAAAATTCATTTCCAATAAAGATTATTATAATCTATTAAGAATAATCCATAACCATTCTACTATAAACAGCATATCTAATTCCCTTTCTTTTTTCTTTAGTCTATTAAAGTATTTGTCTATATACAACCCTATTCCCCATTAACGGTCGTCTATCCTGATTAACGGTCATTTTTATACTATTCTGATAGGTTAATTCGCTCCAGAAAATAATCAAATACCTTTTCTTCATCTACTACTATTTTTGCTTGACATGCCATTCCATTTTTTATAATTGCAGTTTTACCTTTGTCAGATGTCTTCTCAGTTTCATTACAATGAACCTTCACAAGATAAAACGCATTTCCTGTCATTTGATCCATAACAATATCTTTTGATATATTATCAATCGTACCGGTGAAAAAGCCATATTCTCTTGAAGGGAAAGCGGATATTTCAAATTTCACTACCTGTCCTTCCTTAACTTTTGCAATGTCCTTATTATCTATATATATTTCTGCGTAATAATCGTTATTCAGTTCCGGATATATTGTTCCCAGTGACATTCCTTCCTGTATATATTCACCGAACTTTAATTCTTTCTCAGCAAAAAAATAACCGGAATTATTAGCGCGAATATAACAATTATTATTTTGAATATCATAGTTGTTTAAGTATTGTTCGTATTCTTTTACCTGTTGTTGATAATCCAACACTTCCGAAGCAATTTTAGCCTTCTCATTAAGGATGATAGCATTATCTTTTGTTTCTTCTCTGACGTAAGAAACCGATCTGTATTGCAGACCTGCATTTGTATAACTTGTGTTTAATGAAATCTTAGCGTCATTATAATTGGCTATTTGCTGTTCAATTGATAATAGTTGCTGACTTTCTAAATTAGATAATGCCTTTGTTTTTTCTTTATCGAGAGAATCATATTCATTAGACAATGACTCTATCTGTTCCTCTATTGTTTCTTCACTTGTGACGGATTGATCATTGCCGCTTACAGATTCTTCTTCTTTTCGCTGCTGAATATTGCTTAATAATTCTTTATATTCATCTATCTCTTTTTGATACGAAAAAAGCTTGTTGTCATATTGTGACGATAAATAATCGTATGAAATAAGATAGCTGTCCACTATACTGGAATAATAATTGTCGGTGCTATCTATATAGTTGTTCCGTTCACTTATGCTCCGCTTTACTTCATTTAGTTTCCCAATCTTTTGATCATATTCCGAGATAGCTTCAAAATACATATCCATATTTCCCTTGTATAATGCCTGCTTTCCCTTTATATCGTCGTCATCTAAAGACATATTTGTGTACAAAAGATTCCTTCTGTTAATGAATTCATCATAAAATTTATTTTCCGAAAGCATCTCCAACTCTTCAGTATTTCCATCAAGGCTCTTTTCATATCCTAAAAGTATTTCTAATCGATCGTTTGCTTCTTTAAGATCGTTTTGATAATTGAATATGGTTTCAGAAAGTTGTTCTATATGAATGGTATATAGAATATCACCTTCTTTGACATATTGACCGTTAGTAATGTTATTATCCGTTATAGTCCCAGTTACAGCACTACTCACATCATAAAGATTGGTATTACCTTTAAACAATCCATTCCCCTTTACTATTATTTCTTTATTTGAAATAATCGCCCAGATAATAGCTATCAATATCATGAAAAGAATGAAATAGACAGTAAATATCATGAATCTATTAGGCCTTGAATCATATAATTCTTTGCTCTCACTTAAATCTTGAATATCCTCAATTATTGGTTTCATATTTATTAGTCTCCCAGATTAACCTGCTATCATTTGATGATGCACTAAATCAGCGTACATGCCGTCCTTAATCATCAATTCTTCATGGGTACCAACTTCTATCAGTTTCCCTTTATCTAAAACGAAAATGTTATCACAATTCTTAACTGTACTTATACGATGAGCAATAATGATCACAGTCATTTTTTCCGACAGTTCATTTATTGTCATGTCTATAGCTCGTTCTGTTATCGCGTCAAGATTACTTGTAGCTTCATCCAAAATCAGTATATCCGGCTTTTTCAATATTGCTCTGGCTATAGCAAGACGTTGCCGTTGTCCTCCCGAAAGATTCGTTCCATTCTCTTCTAATCTTGTTTCATATCTGCAAGGCATTTCATTAATGCAATCATGTATTTGTGCCTTTTTACAAGCTTGTATTACTTCCTCCACTGAAACATCGTCCATTCCTAATACCAGATTGTCGTATATGGAACCACTAAACAAAAAAGTTTCTTGTGAAATATAAGCTATCTTCTCTCGTAAGCAATCCAACTTAATATCATCAATATGGTTTCCATTTATAAGAATATCTCCCGATTCCGGAGAATATAAATGCAGTAATAACTTAAATAATGTAGTTTTACCAGAACCACTTTCACCTACGACACCTATCTTTTGCCCTTTAAATATCTTTAGACTGATATCCTCCAGGACTAGTTTCCTGGTCCCATAACGGAATGATATCTTTTTCATTTCAATATCTCCAAATAATGAATCGGGAGACATTTTACGATTTTCAGATTCTTGCTTTTCAGATTCTAAATCCAATATTTCACCCAAGCGATCTGTAGCAACAATCGCTGACTGCATTTGAGGCTGGAGATTAATAAGATTCTTGATTGGATCCAAAAAATAGACCAGAAGAGAATTGAATGTAATCAACGATCCAATCGTCATTTTACCTTGTATTACATTGATTCCTCCAATCCAAAGTATAACTATACCCCCCACCAATTCAGTGAATATTTTTAAGGAAGATTGTATATTACCGGTTAAACTAAGATTGAAGACGCTGTTTAATAGTTTTACAAATTTATGTTCCGTATTTAGATTTACTTTTCTCTCAGCGTTATACGATTTTACAGTTTGTATTCCATTTAGTGACTCCACCATATAAGCAGTAAGTTGGGCATTATTTTCCATCTGCTGTCGATTTAACTTTTCATATATCCTGTTGAACACAACAACAATAATGAAATAGAAAAACACGATAATAACAGCTATTCCAAAAAGCAAAGCGTTTTGAGCATATAGAATAATTGCCCCCGCAATAGCCATAATCGTATCGATCATAATGGTAAGTGTTGCCCCTGAAATTGCATCTCTTACTTTGCCGGCATCATTAAATCGGGAGATTATCTCCCCTATCCTCCTCGAACCGAAAAAATTCATCGGTAGTTCCAAAACCTTTCTATAATAGCCAAGGAGTAACGAAATATCCAATTTCTGGCTTAGGTATAACAATAGATGACTACGAAAAGCATTTAATAATACTTTGAATACATTCAGCAAAATAACTCCTACAGACAGCGTCGTAAGAGTCTTCATTAAACCATCAGGCAAAATCCTGTCTATTATCTCTCTAAAATAGAATGCACCGAGTATTCCTAAAACCGTATACAATAAAGATATTATAAAGATGTGTATCAAAAGTGCTTTTTGAGGTAACAGGAGATGAATAAATCTGGAAAAAATTCCTTTAGTTTCATTCCCCTTTTTGAATGATTCTTTTTTGGATAATATGATCAATATACCTGTCCACTTGTATTTAGGTATGTCCTTTTCATTCAAAGTTTCTCCAAAGAATGAATTATGTGATAGTTTAACAATACCAACACCGGGATCGGCAATAATAATATACTTTCTTGTAATCTTATGAATGACAACATAATGTAATAAAGTACCATCGACAATCATGTGTGCTATACAAGGCACAGGCACTCCGGATAACAGCGCATCTTTGTTACCCTTAACGCCTTTTGCTTCAAAGCCCAATTGCTCTGCTGCCTTAATAAGACCATACGCATTAGTTCCCTGCTTATCCGTTCCTGCTATTTCACGTATTTTGGTTATTCCAATTTTGTAGCCGTTCTGTTTACATATCGTAGCAATACAAGCTGCACCGCAATCGGTCATGTCATGTTGTTTAATACAATAAAACATTTTGAAGCATCCTTTTTCCAAAAAAATAGACTACTGTCTCACAGTAGTCTATAATTTGAATATTACTCTTATCAATCAGTTTCCCTTTAAACGGTCGTTAAACCCCATTAACGGTCAGATATTTAGAATTACTTCCGTCATAAATACCCCATTTTCTGTGTTCACTATATATTCACCGCTATATCTTTTTATGATCTCCTTTATGCTGAAAATACCTATACCATGATTATCAGAATCTTCTTTACTTGTTATAGGATTTCCGTCCTTATCTACTTGTATATTGCCACTATATGAATTTTCTACAATAGCTCTCAAAAAGTTTTCTCCATTATTTATCTCTACTTTTATATATCCCTTATCCGTTTTGTTTACAGCTTCTACAGCGTTTTTAATTAAATTGGCAAATAATACACAAAGATCTCTGTCGTCTACTGAACAACAATCATTCATTTTTCCGGTTACAACAATATCATATGCACTTTTAATAGGGGCCAAATAATAGTTTATAACCGTGTTGACAGTTTCGTTGCCAATATCATAAATGCTTTCTGTTATATTTTCCACTATTCCGATTTCACGATCTAAATAAGCCAATAGTTGATCATACCGCTTTTTGTTGCAAAAATTACGCATTTCAAGAAAATGATTTATAACTTCATGCCTAAATATCTTTGTTTCCTTTTCTTTATCAAGCAGTTGTTCAAAATAGCTTTTCTGTTGTTCAATACGTACCTCTATAACCATTTCTTTCATTTTAATCTTATTCATTTTGTTATAATAATAGATTAGAATAAAAAGCAAAATGACTATAGCTAACGCCCCAATGGACGAAAGCCCTACCCCGAGTTTTTTCTTAGATTCGTCACTAACTACATCCAAAATCTGTTCAGTAAAAAATGCTATCATTAATATAAGAATAAAAAGTATAATATCTAACACGATCCACAATTTTAGCGGAATTCTTAGAAAATCAGAATCAATTTTTCTTCCGATAAAAAGATACCAAAACCAGATAAATAGAGATATCGATAACATTACGATGCTTCCCTGTAATCTGTCTACAGAAGCTTCCTGAACAATATTAACTACTATAGACATTTCAAAGAATGCCTCAAGCAAGTAAATTGAAAACGCATTAACAAGTACTTCCGATACTTTTATCTCAAATATGAAATAGATTAATGCAATACTAAACAACATATATATAAATATGATCCATTCTCTTCTCACAATGAGATTTTTATTGAATAGTGAAAAAAGGATAATTGCGCTCAACACACAGGGAATTCCCCTCGATTGTATTCTCCTGTTCTTTCTAAATGGAACCCTGAAAAAAACAAATAAAAAAGTAAAAAGTATAAAAAAAATAATAAACATTTCCAATAATCGATTTAACAACTCATTGTCCCCTTTTAACATCAAATTCTGCAAAAGCTCTTAAGATAGTAGTTCTTTGCCTTCTTGAAATTCCTGCTCTTAATCCGTTGGTTAAATATATTGTATTCTTCACTATCTTTTCGATTTTACGTATGTTCACAATAAAGGATTTATCTGTTTTATAAAACAACTTCTGATTCAATATATTCATCCATTGAATCAGGGAATTTTCACTTCTGAACTCCTCATTTACTGTAAAAATCTTTGTTTCAGACTTTTCAACGCAAATCAGAACGATATCCTTTTGCTGAATATTATAAGAAATTCTCTCTCTATAAACCGTTACGGTTTCCGTACCGATCATTAAGTCTCTTACATCATCGATAGCAGAAAATAATTCCGTTTCCTTGATCGGTTTTGAAACAAAACGAAAAGCATTTATCTTAAATGTCTCCTTCATTTTGTCTTCTCTTCCTGAAAGCATTACAATCTTATAATCTATTCCCTTTTGGATCAATTTATGGCCAAGTTCTATTCCGTCCATTCCCGGCATATCGATATCCAGAAATAATAAATCCATTTTATCGTCTTTTTCTAACAATTCTTCCGCTTCGTAATAGCCTTTAACATCAATATCTATGCCATTGAGTGAAGCGTATTTCCTAAGTGCGTCACTAACACTATCATGAACAAACTGGTGATCATCACAAATACCGACAGCAAATCTATCTCTTACCGCATTCATCATTACTCCTTTGTTATAACTTTGACACATAAAGTACAATTCCATTATACGACAATGTTCGGTTTTGGGAATAGTCTTTTTTTGTAAGTTATTTCCCTGCAAAGATAGTTATAGTTTTTCATTCGGCAAATAAAAAGAGCAGAGATTTCTCTCTGCTCTCGAAATGTTTCTTTCTAAAACACTGCCTTTATAGTCATGGACTTGCCGCTGGGGCAGGTTGCGGTTATGGTGCCACCGTGAGTTTCGGTGACGGCTTTGGCGATTGCAAGGCCCACACCGGTACCGCCGGTCTTGGTGCTTCTTGACGAATCGGGGCGGTAGAAGCGGTCAAACAATCGGTTTGTATCCGGGATCTCATCAAGTTGACAAGTGTTGAAGACTTCTATGTTTATCCTGTTTTTCTTTCTGAATATACTGAATCGGATATCGCCTTTGTCGTCGGAATATCTGATGGCATTATCAAGTAAAACGGAAAGCATCTGCTGAACGGATGACTTATCGCCGATCATAAAGACGTCGTCTTCTATATCTATCGAAAGATTTTTCTCGCTTGCTTTAGCTTCGGATTTATATATCTCGACAGTCTCCCAAGCCGCGTTGCTGAGCGAAAAGCGTTCTTTGTTCGGGATGGGTTTGACTTCGTCGAGCCTTGATAAAGTCACAAGTTCGTTAACGAGTTTTGAAAGTCGACTTATCTGAGTTTTGATGTTGCCGGTCCACTCGTCTTCCCCGTGTTCGGCCTCAAGAACCTCAACGCTTGTTGACATTGAAGTGAGGGGCGTTTTCAGTTCGTGACTCGCATCGGTAATGAACTGCTTTTGCTGTTCTATGTTCCTTGCGATGGGTCTTATGGCTTTTCCGGAAGTGAGGGATACCAAAATGAATACAATGCAAAGGCTGATCAAAGATATGACGACGGTCAGAGCAAGGAGCGAAGTTATGTACTGTCTGTCTCTTGCAACGTTAAGGAATACGATGACCGTACTTTCTCCTATCTTATCGATGCCGTAACGGTATTCGCCGATGTAACCCTTGTCTTTTCCTTTCTTTATCGCCTTGTTTGCATAAACGATCGCCTCATCGGAATCGACCGATGCGATATAATCTATGGAGACCGAAGTGTCTTTTCCGTTCTCATCCATTCTTACGACAAAGAATCTTGTCATGTAGTTCATCTCAAGATTGGGCTGTCCCATAAAAGGGGGCATCATGGGAGGATTATCTTCGCCGGGTTTTGGAGGGATGCGCTTCTCGTTTTCAAATATGGACCTTACCGTCTCGTCGCTTCTTTTCGTGATGACAGCATAGTTGACTATATTTACAAGTATCGCGATAAGCATGACGACCGCAAAAAAGGCTGCCATTGAGGCAAGTATCATGCGGCGTTTCATTTTCTTTATCATTTTGATACCTCCAGAGAATAACCCGCACCGCGTATCGTCTTTATTTCTGCTTTGGAATCTATGCTTTTAAGCTTTTTACGGACAAAGCCTATATGAGTCCAGACAACATCGATGTCCGAATTGCTCTCAAGTCCCCATATTTTATCCATAAGATGTTCGGTAGAAAAAACAAATCTCGGATGAGTGACAAACAACTCCATGAGCTGGAACTCTTTGTTGGTAAGGCTGACACTTTTATCTCCCGCCCTCATTTCGTAGCGGTTTGAATCGA
>AUXO013038132.1_pt1 | contig 10859 bp, 10 predicted proteins | sample 768731 | NCBI WGS metagenome assembly AUXO01 (sample SAMN02715735, study PRJNA202380) | gut metagenome | biome: sheep rumen | host: Ovis aries | place: New Zealand: Palmerston North
ACGATGTGTACCATGACGTCCTTCACCGGAATCACTCCCAGCAATCTGCACCGCACAGGCAGCACCTTCGCCGTTTCGGAAGCATACATATCAAAAGATTCTACGGTTTTTTCCCCGGATCTCAACGAAGTGGTCACAGGCAGGTATTTCCCGATCTGAACCTCTTCTCCCTGTTCCACATAGATAGAATCCGGTATCGTTCCCGACAGAGACACCCACGCAAAAACCAGGAACAGAAACAGATAGAGAACCAAAAATTTCCTTCTGTGCAGATCATAAAATGTAAGAACATCCGCAATTGTTTTTTCCGGCATAACAGAATCCTTTCAAAGCAAAAATACAATACTCTGCTAGTATGTATCATTTTGCTTTTTTCAGTCTGTCTTATCTTACCGAATCTGCCAGTTCTTTCATCTCCCGCGCACTGTTCATGACTGTCTGTGTAATGCTGACGCCGCCAAGCATCCGCGCCAGTTCTTTTATGCTTTCTTCTTTATCCAGAGGACGTATTCTGGAAATTGTTTCCATATCCGTCGATGTTTTCTCAATCAGAAAATGCTGATCTGCCATGGCGGCAATCTGCGGAAGATGTGTGATGCAGATAATCTGATGACTGGATGCCGTCAACTTGATTTTTTCCGCCACCATCTGCGCGGTACGCCCGCTGATCCCGCTGTCGATCTCATCAAAAATCAGCGTTTCTATTTCATCATTTTCTGCCAGGACCGTCTTGATCGCAAGCATGATCCTCGACAGTTCTCCGCCGGATGCAATCTCATCGAGCGGTCGTTCTTCTTCTCCCGGATTCGTAGAAATCAGGAAACGGGCATCATCCCGTCCTTTCGCTGTATCATGGTCCAGTTCTCTGAATTCCATTTTGAAGCGGACATCCGCAAAATTCAGAGCCCTCAGAGCTTCCGTGATCTCTCCGGTCAGGTGCACAGCCTGTTCTTTCCGGATCGCGGAGACTCTGCCGGAAATTTCGTCCAGCTGTTTTTTGGCAGCTGCAGCCGTCTTTTCCAGCTCCGCACGGTATTCGTCCAGATGTTCCAGCTGCTCCGCCCGTCTTTCTTTTTTATCTTTTTCCTCCAGAATAATCTCAATGGTCTTGCCGTATTTTGATTTCAGGTGATTGATCTGATCCAGTCTCTGCTCGATCTGTGAAAATGTTTCGTCAGAAAATTCGAATTCCTGTATATACTGGCTCAATTCCCTGTTGAAGTCATTCAGCAGATTTTCGATTTCCTGCAGCTGGCCGGACAGGCCGTCCACCGTCTCATCATAGGCCGCTGCGCTGCCGAGCGCCCGGACGGCTCTGGAAATCTGGTCTGCGGCATTTTCCGCACCGTCTGTGCACAGCTCACTGGCCTCCGCACAGGCTTCCATAATTTTCTGCGCGTGCGACAGGCGGTGATACTCCGCCTCCAGTTCCGCGTCTTCCCCGGGCCGGAGACCGGCCTCCTCTATTTCCTTTATTTCATATTGCAGGAAAGATAATTCTCTTGCCTGCTGTTCCGCATCCATAGATGCATCTTCCAATGCCTTCTGCGCCTGCACATAGGTATGATAACAGGACGAGAGTGCGGGCAGGCTGTCTTCCAGCTGTTCAGCCGCATAGGCATCCAGATATTTCAGATGATTCTTTTTCGCAAGAAGGGACTGATGCTCATGCTGCCCGTGAATATCGATCAGAAGAGAAGCCACTTTTCGCATCAGAGCCGCGGATACTGTCTCGGAGTTGATTTTGCAGATGCTTCTTCCCGATGCCATGATTTTTCTGCTCATAATCACGGTATCCTCCTCCGGGAACACATCCAGCGCATGTAATGCCTCGATCTGATGCGGCTGATCAACGGAAAAGACCAGCTCGATCAGCGCATAATCCGCATTTTTCCGGATCATGCTCTTCGCGGCCTTCTCTCCCAGTGCAAGATTGACGGAACCGATGATGATCGACTTTCCCGCACCCGTCTCTCCGGAAAGAATATTCAGTCCCGGGCCGAAAAACACTTCCGCCTCATCGATCAGAACCAGGTTTTTTACATGAAGACTAAGTAACATTTCCTCTCCTCTTTATTCAAGTCTCGCTCCGGTTCAAAAGTTTCCTCAGCCGTCTGCTCAGCGCGACCGTATCATCGACCGTACGGACAGCGCACATAATCGTATCATCTCCTGCTATGCTGCCCACAATTTCCCTGCAGTCCATGGAATCGAGGGCGGCAGCCACAGCCATTGCCATTCCGGAGACTGTTTTAATAACCAGAATATTCTGGGCCATCTCGATGGAGACCACTCCATCCTGAAAAACACGTGTATATTTTTCATTGATCCCGTTCCCGGTATCCGTAAGAGAAATGTATTTCTGACGGCCGTCATTGGTCGAAACTTTGGTAAGCTTTAATTCTCTGATATCCCGGGATACCGTAGCCTGTGTCACCTTGTAGCCAGCCTGATTCAACAGAGAACACATTTCTTCCTGCGTACCTACATTCTGTGTACGGATAAGTTCCAGTATTCTGGCATGACGTTTTTCTTTCATCGTTCTACTCCCTATCTGTATTCCTGCATCTTTTTTCTTAAGATCTGAAGGAAACTCAACTGATTTTGCTTCAGGATCCGGGCAGTACCTTCAGATTTCTTTATGTGAAAACGGTCACCGACACGCATGCGCATAAAACGGTCCCCGTCAAAACTGACTTCCGCTTCTTCATCCTGCTCCGGCCGGCGTTTGGAAAGCATCACTTCTATCTCCGCATCCGCTCCGACAACAATACTCCGTCCGGAGATCGTATGCGGATTGATCGGAGTAATCAGAAGGAGCTCTGCCTTGGGGTCAACGATCGGGCCGCCGGCAGACATGCTGTATCCGGTCGAGCCGGTCGGCGTAGCGATAATGACTCCATCCGCATTATAGGTAGTCAGATAGACCCCGTTGACGCTGATGACAAGATTGATCATCTGCGCTGTGCCGCAGCGATGGATCACAATATCGTTCATGGCGGTCGTGATTACTTCCGCGCCGTCCTTTGTCCCGACCCCCTCTATCATCATGCGGTTCTCGATTTCATACTGATCCTGAAAAAGCAGGTCGATCGCGTCAAACACATTGACGGAATCCAGTTCGCAAAGGAACCCGAGCGTTCCCATATTGACGCCGATCAGCGGAATATCGATCCGCGCCAGATCCCTGGCCGCCCGCACCAGTGTACCGTCTCCCCCGATGACCAGAATACAGTCCGCGTCCAGATCATCTGTCTTCATCGAGCAGAGCAGTCTTTCATGCCAGTCGGATTTATTGCTGACAAAAAGACAGCTGCTGCCGCCCTTTGCAGCAATATAATCCTGAATCGAATGTGTCAGGGACAGATTCGAATCTCGTTGTTCGTTTGTGATAATAAAAAAACGGTTCATCTCATTCATCCAGCGCTGCATGGGCCGCCTGTACAACAGCTTCTGCATCGATCCTTTCTGCACTCGTATCCGTATCCATTTTGCGGATATGGATCAGATATTCAATATTGCCCTCCGGTCCCTTGATGGGGGAATAATCCAGATGCAATACTTCAAACCCGTTCTGCGTCACATAAGAGATGATCCGTTCGATCACCTCCAGATGGACTTTCGGATCCCGCACAACCCCTTTTTTCCCGACCTTTTCCCGGCCGGCTTCAAACTGCGGCTTGATCAGACATACCATCTGCGCACCGTCTTTTAACAACAGTCCTGCAGGTCCAAGCACTTTCGTCAGAGAAATAAAGGAAACATCGACCGAAGCAAAATCCAGCCTGTCTGCAATATCCTCCGGCGTCACATACCGTATATTGGTTTTTTCCATACAGACAACACGTTCATCCTGCCGCAGTTTCCAGGCGAACTGACCGTAACCCACGTCAACGGCATAGACCTTTGCCGCTCCGTTCTGGAGCATACAGTCCGTAAACCCGCCCGTCGATGCGCCGATATCCATACAGATTTTACCGGTCAGATCCAGTCCGAAGCGCTGCATGGCTTTTTCCAGCTTCAGCCCGCCCCTGCTTACATAACGCAGCTCATTGCCGTGTACCTCGATCTGAACCGTTTCCTCAAATGTTGTCCCGGCCTTATCCTCCCGCTGGTGATCGACAAAAACATTCCCTGACATGATCAGGGCTTTCGCCTTCTCCCTGGAAGGGGCAAGATTTCGTTTTACCAGCAGAACATCCAGTCTTTCTTTCATTGCTCTCTCCCTGCTTCTATCCGCATCGCCAGTGATTCCGCATCCAGCCCGTAGCGTTTTCGAAGAAGCGGAACGGCTCCGTGCGGAACAAAACTGTCTTCAATACCGCAAACCATGATCTTCGTTCCCGGCAGTTCTCTCTCCAGAAATTCCTCTACGGAGCTTCCGAATCCGCCATGAATGATATTTTCCTCAATCGTTACGATCAGCGTATGGGAAGATGCCGCCTTTCGGATACTGTCTGTATCGATCGGTTTCACAAAACGGACATTCACGAGGGAACAGGAATGCCCCTTTGCTTTCAGCAGTTCGCGTACCTGCATGGCCGTCTCCACCATATTTCCGACCGCAAAAATGGCGATTTCTTCTTCCTCAAACAGCCACTCGCTTTTTCCGTGACAGACAGGTTCCCGGAACGATTTCATCGTATCACAGGCGGTTCCCCTCGGATAACGAAGCGCGATCGGTCCGTCATACCGGGAAGCGAACCACAGCATATCTGCCAGTTCCCATTTATTTTTCGGCGCCATGACCGTCATATTCGGAATCATGGAAAGATAGGACAGATCAAATAAGCCCTGATGCGTCTCTCCGTCTGCGCCCACCAGTCCGGCCCTGTCAATGGCAAAAATGACCGGCAGGTTCTGCATACAGACATCATGGACCAGCTGGTCAAATCCCCTTTGCAGGAAGGAGGAGTATACCGCAAAAACCGGATGAAGGCCGCTTGCGGCCATTCCCGCGGCAAAGGTTACCGCATGCCCCTCTGCGATTCCTACATCAAAAAACCGGTCCGGAAATTCCGAGCGGAATCTGCGAAGTCCGGTTCCGTCCGACATCGCTGCCGTGATGGCGACGATTTTGTCATTTCTGGCAGCGATTTTACACATGACAGTTGAAAAAACATCTGTGTAATCCGGTTTTTTCTTCGGGCTGATCAGACGTCCGGTCTCTACATCAAAAGGTCCGGTTCCGTGAAACTTATCCGGTCTGAGCTCTGCCGGCCGGTATCCCCGTCCCTTGTCCGTCTGGACATGGACAACTACGGCTCCGTTCACCTTTTTTGCTTCGTTAAAAATGTGGACCATATCATTCAGATTATGTCCGTTGACCGGCCCGAGATAAGTTACCCCCATATTTTCAAAAATCATTCCCGGAATCAGAAGCTGCTTCAGGCCGCTTTTTGTCTTGTGGATCCGTCTGGCGACCCGCTCACCGTAGGGGATGCGTTCCAGGGAACTGTGCACTTCGCTTTTGAATTCCTGATAGGATTCCGCCGTCCGCAGAGACGCCAGATGCCGGGACAGGCCTCCTACATTTTCTGAAATCGACATCTTGTTGTCATTCAGAACAATGATAAAATTCGTCTGCAGATTGGCTGCATTGTTCAGGGCTTCATAAGCAAGCCCTCCTGTCAGGGCGCCGTCTCCGATTACGGAAACAACACTGTAATCCTCCCCCATCAGGTCTCTTGCTCTGGCAAATCCCAGTCCCGCAGAAACAGATGTGGAGCTGTGACCGGTATCGAAGCAGTCGCAGTCACTCTCTGTCCGCTTCGGGAAACCGCTCATGCCGTCAAGCTGGCGCATCCGTTCAAAGCCGGCTTTTCTTCCGGTAAGGATCTTGTGTGTATAGGATTGGTGCCCGACATCCCAGATCAGCTTATCCTTCGGGAAATCCAGCACCAGGTGAAGCGCCATGGTAAGTTCCACCGCCCCGAGATTGGACGCAAGATGTCCCCCTGTTTTCGAGACATTGCCGATCAGAAATTCCCTGATCTCCCAGGCGAGTTCAGGCAACTGCTGCGGCGAAAGGTTTTTGATATCATTTTCCTTATTGATTAAATCTAAAACACCCATAATTCCTCCGGTGCATGACAATCGTATTTTTTTTATTTTTCTCTGTGGATCATAGCCTGCAGCAGGCGGAGCAGGTATTCGTTTTTGACAGGAAGATCTTTCATCGTCCTGATCGCGCGGTCCGATAAGGTCTCCACATCCTCTGACGCCTGCATGAGCCCGCGGATCGTCACATAGGTCGTCTTTTCGTTTTTCAGGTCGCTTCCGACCGGTTTTCCTAAAACCTGTTCGTCACCGGTCACATCCAGGATATCATCCTGTATCTGAAAAGCCAGCCCGATATCCCGTGCTGCCCGGGAAACCATTCTCTGCTGTTCTTCATCTGCTCCTGCCAGCACAGCTCCGATCAGCATGGATGCTTCAATCAGGGCGCCGGTTTTGAGTTCATAGATGAAATCCAGTTTTTTCTGCTCCAGAGCCTCTCCCTCAGATTCCACATCGACCGTCTGTCCTCCGATCATTCCATAGATACCGGCATGCTTAGCCAGGATCTGTAATGCTTTCGGAATGTTCCGGTTGGACGGATCTCTGTCAAAAGCGGACAGAGCGGTCTCAAAAGCAAAATTCAGCAATCCGTCCCCTGCCAGGATGGCTATGGCTTCTCCATAGACCACATGCGCTGTTTTTCTTCCCCGGCGATACTCATCATTATCCATGGCAGGAAGATCGTCGTGGATCAGAGAATAGGTATGGATCATTTCCATCGCTGCCATAAAAGGCTCAATGACATCTGATTTGCCTCCGAACAGACGCCATGTCTCCAGCATCAGCATTGGCCGCAGCCTCTTTCCGCCTGCCAGAAAGCTGTATCTCATCGCCTCAATGACAGACTTCTGAAAGCCACTGCTCTCCGGAAGATACCGGATCAGAATATCTTCCACTTCTCTGGTATGCTGTGCTATTTCCTCTTTTATTGTCATATCTTTCTCCCTTCCGGATCCTTAAACCGCGAGGTTTCCCGGTCAGTCCTGATCCTCCGTCAGTTCTCTTCCCTCTCCGGCAATGACCAGCATCCTCTTTTCCACCAGGTCAAGTTTTTCATTGCATTCTCTGATTTTTTTCATCCCCGTCTCATAAAGAGAAAAGGCATCTTCCAGCGAGATATCTTCCTTCTCCATTTTCGAAAGGATCTCATCCAGCTCACGGAACTTATCCTCCAGTGAGCCCTCCTGTTTTTTCTTTTCATCTTCCATCTGCTCTGCCCTTTCCCTCTCTTTGCTCTGCGTTCCCGGTTACTTTCAGATTGACGGTTTCGACTCTGGCTGTAATGCTTCCATCCGTCAGGTAGGCTGTGATCCTGTCCTGCGGAGATAATTCTGCGGCCCGCGTCACCCGTCTTCCATCCTGATCCGTCACAAAAGCGTATCCGCCGGACAGCTTCTTTAACGGGGATTGTCCTTCCAGAGCGGAAGCAAGAAGCTGCAGTCTGTGCCGCCTGTCTTTCAGGATCTGCTCCATGCGTCTCTGCAGACGTTCCTCATGATCCAGCGCGATCTGCCTGTTCTCCAGCAGCCTGCTCCGCGGGTCCGCAATTCTGAGCTTCAGCTGATACTGCCGGAGAATGTTTTTCTTTTTCTCCACCTGACCAGAAAGTGCCCGGTAAAAGGAAAGCCTTTTTTCTTCCATGTGTTCGAACACCTGCCTGATATCAAAGACCGCCAGCTCCGCAGCAGCAGAAGGAGTGGGCGCGCGAAGATCCGCGACATAGTCCGCGATGGTCGTGTCCGTTTCATGGCCTACGGCTGAGATCACCGGGACTTCACATTCAAAAATAGCTCTGGCTACGATTTCTTCATTAAATGCCCAGAGATCCTCAATGGAACCTCCGCCTCTTCCGACGATGATCACATCAACGCCTCTTTGCTCCAGCGCGCGGATTCCGTTCACAACAGACTGTGCTGCTCCTTCCCCCTGCACCTGCGCGGGATAAAGGATGAGCTGCACATAAGGATTTCTTCTCGAGGCAATATTCTGGATATCGCGAATCGCTGCCCCCGTAATGGCGGTGACGACCCCGACCGCAGCAGCGTATCTGGGAACCGGCTTTTTGTAAATGGGATCAAACATGCCCATTTCCTCCAGTTCACGCTTCAGTGCCTCGAACTGCTGATATAAAAGCCCCGCGCCCTCTAACAGAATCTCTTCCGCATACATCTGATATTTTCCGTCGCGTTCATAGACGCGCACGGAGCCAAGGACAATGACATTGTCCCCTTCTTTCATGCGGAACTTCAGACCGTTTCTTCTGGAGCCGGAAAACATCACGGCCTGCAGGATCCCCGTCTTATCCTTTAACGTAAAATAAATATGTCCGGAGGAATGGTATTTACAGTTTGATACCTCACCGCGAACGTAAATACGGCTCATCAGAAAATCCTGCGCGAACATATTCTTAATATATGCATTTACTTGTCCAACTGAATAAATGTTTCGTTTCATGCCAGCTTTGCGAGCACTCCGTTGACGAATCCGGCCCCGTTCTCCGCTCCGTAGATCTTTGCCAGCTCTACGGCCTCATTGATAGCCACAGACACCGGAATCTCCTCTTCATATTTCATCTCATAGACAGCCAGCCTGATGATCGCCAGTTCGGCCTTCGCCATGCGTGTCGTCTTCCACTTTTGCGCGCGCTCATTGATCAGCGCGTCGATCTCATCCAGATGGCACAGGATGTCCTCTGTTTTGGCGGATATGTAGCCTGCGTCCTTTTCATCTGTCATTCCGATTTCCTCCAATGACAGCGCAAGCTGCTCCTCCTGTTCTTCTCTGCCGTAAAAATCAGCGCGAAACAGGATTTTAAAAATACATTCTCTGATCTCTCTGCGAGTCATGTGTCTCTCCTTTTCGACGAGAAAAAATTCCTTCAGGAGAATAACAGGGTGTCAATGACACCCTGAAGTTCCTGATCTTAAGTCCTGCATTACTCTGCTTTCATATCGACTTCCGCGATCCGGACATTCACGCCGGCGACCGTAAGTCCTGTCATATTTTCAATTGCTGTTTTCACCTTGTCCTGAACTTTCTGTGAAACAGCCGGAATAGAAAATCCGTAAGCAATATTCAGAGCCAGATAAACCGTCACACTGTTATCCTGAATGGCTATGCGCACTCCTCTGGACAGATTCTTCGTGCCGAGACGGCTTATGATCTCTTTTGTAATATTCCCGTACATGGAGGCAACACCTTCCACTTCTGTCGCAGCCAGACCGGCAATGATCGCTACCACTTCTTCGGCTACCTGCACTTCTCCTGACGGATCTGATTTGATTCTGATTCCTTTTCTATCTTCAGCCATGAACTATCCTCCTGTATTTCCTCTGTTATCTAATAAATCTTTCAATAAAAACAACTGTTTGAAACTTCTATTAGTATACCAAAGAATTGCTGTTTTGAAAACAATTAATTCTCTCACTTTTTACACATGTCGATCAATTCCTGCTCCGTGAGGACCGGGATTCCCAGACTGACGGCTTTGTCCAGTTTCGAACCGGCGTTTTCCCCGGCGACCAGGTAATTCGTCTTCTTGCTTACGCTGCCGGTACATTTGCCTCCGTTCTCTTCAATAAAGGCGACAATCTCTTTTCGCCCGAACTGTTCCAGCGTACCGGTCACCACGATCGTCAGTCCGGCCAGTGCTTCCGACTGCTTTTTCTCTTTGGGCGCTTCCGTATTTACGCCCAGTTCTGTCAGACGCCGGAGCATCTTCTGATTATTCTCATCCCGGCAGAAATCATAGATTGCTCTCGCCGTAATTTCTCCGACATCCGGCAACTGTACCAGTTCTTCCATTTCCGCGTTCGCCAGATCCCACAGGCTGTCATAATGCTTCATGATCTGCCGCGCCGAGATCCTTCCGACATTGCGGATCGCCAGTCCGGTCAGAAGCCGGTCGGCATCATTCTTTTTGGATGCCTCGATCGCGGCAAGAATCTTATCTGTATTCTTTTCTTTTCCCAGAATCCCCTTTTCGATCAGCTCATCTCTGTGTTCATGCAGGGTATAGATGTCCGGAATCGACCTGACATACCCAAGCTCTGCCAGACTGTCGATATATTTACTTCCGAAATATTTGATATCCATGGCATCCTTGCCGACAAAATAGGCCAGCGTCCGTTTCAGCTGCGCCGGGCAGGATGGATTGACACAGTAAATATCGCTGGTATCCGGGTCTCTGACCAGATGTGAGCCGCAGACGGGACATGCCGCCGGCGGGCAGTAGGCATCCGGCGTCTTCTGTGTGACGCGGACGATGGCCGGGATGATCTCTCCCTGTTTCCGGCAGATCGCCCTGCATCCTTCCGAAATGCCCATTTTCTGAATAAAATCGGCATTGTGCAGTGTCGCTTTCTGCACATTCGTCCCGCAGAGGCGCACCGGCTCTCTGAAGATCGCCCGGAATGTCATCTTCCCGGTCCTGCCTACATTAACTTCGATTTTGTCAATGATGACCTCTTTTTCTTCCGGCGGATATTTGTATGCGATGTGCCCTGCCGAATATTTACTTCCTGCCGGGAAATCCGTCCGGTAGGCAATCTGATCAATCTTGACGACAGCTCCGTCAATATCATAAGCCAGCTGCCCTCTGGATTCACCGATGGCGTCAATGGCTTCCAGAACTTCTTTTTCATTCCGGCAGAATGTATGACGGACCGTGGAAACACCTTTTTCTTCCAGCGCCCCCAATCCCCGGGTGTGGGAAGCCATCAGATCCGTCCCGGTATCTCTTGCGTCCTGCACATTGAACACGAACATGTTCAGTTTTCGTTTCCTTACGATTTTCGAAT
>AUXO016628233.1_pt1 | contig 10859 bp, 5 predicted proteins | sample 768731 | NCBI WGS metagenome assembly AUXO01 (sample SAMN02715735, study PRJNA202380) | gut metagenome | biome: sheep rumen | host: Ovis aries | place: New Zealand: Palmerston North
TAGAGGGCTTTGATAGAATAGCTGCTCCAAAAGAAGTTGAAGAAAATGATTATACAGTATTTGAATATAAAGGTTACTTATTCTCTATATATTCTTTACTAACAAAATCTTCAAATGAAGAAATGAATATCGTTTTAAATCAAGTAGCTAGATTATCATTAGAATTTATTAATGAATTAAAGAAAATTAATTTAAAACTTAGAGATTATATCTCAAGTATTAGTGAAAACACTGGCGTTAGAGAATTAATGGAAAAATTAATTGACTATAAGACTCAACTTGTTGATAAATCTTATCAAAGATTAAAAACTTACGATAATGTTGATAGATATAAGCGTAGAATCTTAGAAAAGCTTGAAGAAATATATGGAAATAGTCTATTAATGGAAAAATTAATTGGCTGGCATATGATTGATAAAGAATCTACAAGAGAAGAAGCAGAATTTGCTGTAACTAGATCAATTAATGACACAATTGATATTTTCAATAATTTAGATGAATTAATGAATGAAATTGAACTTAAGAATAAGGTTTATGTTAATTCAACAATTACAAAGATTAAGTTCTTATTAAATAATGAAACTGACACTTTAGGAAAACTAAATTATATCTTAAAGTTCATGACACAAGATAAAGGCTTAACAGAACATCAATTGATGAGTAAAATAGAACCATTATTTACCATTTCACAACAACAAGCATTACAAACAGGTTCATTACAATCACCTAAGATTTTCACTAGACCAATTACTAATAGTTCATTAACTATTAAAGAAAGACCAGATGATTTAGATGATTTACAAAAAGCATTCTTAGAAGCTTATAATTCTAAGTTTAGTGAAGTTGCTATAAAGAAGTTTGTTGATATGATTTTATCTAAGACAGATTCAGTTAGAGCATCACAGATATTTAGTGAAAATGTTGACCCTGATGCTGTAACAAGGTTACTATATGTTTTAGTTTATGGAACAACAAACGATGGATATAATATTACAAAATTAAATGAAAAATACGAAACCGATAAATTCTTAATTAACGATTTCGAGATTGCGAGGAGATAACTTATGAGTTTTTTAGAGACATATGAGAAATTTAATGACAAAGAAAAACAAATGTTTTCAAATGTTTGTAATCAATTATTATTTAACAACTTCCTATCAAAGGATAAAAAAGATACAAAGGATGCTTATTATTTCGTTTTAAATTATAAGAGATTATTCGATGAATATTTCGAAATTATGGGTTGGGAAGTAATCTTATCTACTGAAAATGGAGCAATCCAATTATATAATAGAAGTAATAAGAATATGTTAAGACTTAAGAAAAATGAAAGTATAATCTTAATTATTCTTAGAATCTTATATCAAGAAAAAGTAACAAGCTACACAGATAGTGGAAATACTGTAAGTGTTAAAGTAGACGAAATACATCAAAAATATGAATCACTTGAATATAAAAAGAAGATTTATAAAACCGATTTAGTTCAAATCATTAGAATGTTTAAGAGATTTAATCTTATTGAGCCTCAAGGCGATGTAACTAGAGGATCATGCGATGTTATAATTTATCCTACAATTCTTCTAGCAGTTAACAACTATAACATTGAAGTATTGTATGAATTACTACAAAGTTATGATGGAGGTATAAGTGATGAAGAAGCTAACTAAGATTAAATTAATTAATTGGCATTATTTTGCTAATGAAACAATTGAAGTTAAAAATGACATCCTACTTACTGGTGCTAATGGTGCTGGTAAATCAACAATTATTGATGCCATCCAATATGTTTTAACAGCTGGTGAACAAAAGTTCAACCAAGCAGCAAATGAATTCTCTAATCGTGAACTTAGAGGATATGTATGCTGTAAGCTTGGTCTAGATGATCAAGAATACTTAAGAGAAGGAGATGTTACATCTCATGTAGCATTAGAATTCTTTGATGATATGGATAATAAATATTTTGTTGTTGGTGTTATTCTTGAATGCAAGAAAAACAATCCAGAAGTTAGATTTATGTTCCATTCATCAATATGTCAAATGACAGATGATATGTTTATTAAGGATGGTTTAATTTTAACTATTTCACAATGCAAAGAAAACAAATCATTTGAAAACTTCTATCAAACAAAAAGAGAAGCTAAAATCGCATTTAGAAATATTTATGGTCCAATAAATGAAAAATTCTTTACACTTATTCCAAAGGCACTTGCTTTTAAGCCTATTAAAAACGTTAAAGAATTCATTTATCAATATTTACTTGATGAAAAGAAAATCGATGTAGAAACTATTCAAGATAGTATTAGAATGTATAAAGATTTAGAGAGAACTCTAAAACTTATCAAAAGAAAAATCGCTAGTTTAAGCGAAATTAACACTATTGCGGCTAATATTAGAATAAAGAATGAGAAATCTACAGTTAATGATTTATTAGTTAAATTAGTAGGTATTGAAGAATTAAAAGGAAAAGTAGCTAAGCTTAAAGTTGAATTAAAGAAAGTTATGTCTAATAGAGATGATCAATTAGACAAAATTAAGACTTTGGAAAACAATATTAGAGTTTATGATGAAAATAGCAAAGTATTGTATAGTGACTTATTAAATAGTGAATCATTTAAGAGTAAAGAACAATTACAAAACCAAATTGATAAATTACGTAGTGAATTAAATGTTATCGAAAATAAGAAACAAAAATATTTACAAGCTATTATTTCTAATAACACAATGCTTGATGCTTATATGGATAGAAATGATTATAAAGCATATAAGCAATTAAGAAGTTTAAATCTAAAAGATGTTGATGAAGATAACTTTAACGATTTAAAGACAAAGTTATTATCAATTAATGATGATTTAAATGATAGAAAAGAAGAAATCTATGAAGAAGCTAGTCTACTTAGACAAAATAAGAAAGATATTTCAAGAAAATATGAAACAATTATAAACATCATTAAATCACTAGAAGGAAGAAAGATGCGTTATAATCCAAATGTTGTTTCATTAAGAGATTCTATCAATGAAGCTTTCCAAAAAGCTGGAATGGATGCTGAAGTTAAGATTTTAGCAGAATTACTTGAAATAACTGATTTATCATGGCAAGATGCTATTGAAAATTATTTAGGTAGTCAAAGATTTACTTTAATCATTGAACCACAATATTTTGATTTTGCTCTTGATGTATTTAATGACATTAAAGCTAAGAAACAAGTATTTGGTGTTGGTTTAGTTAATACAAAGAAAATGGTTGGATACGATTCATGTGATAGTGGATCAGTAGCTGAAGTTATCACTTCAGGTAATAAATATGCTAAACGTTATGTAAATATGGTTTTAGGTAATGTAATGCGCGCTAAAGATATCCATGATCTAGAAAACTATAGTAGAGCATTAACTAAAGATTCGGTTGTTTATAACAACTATACAGTTAGACAACTTAACATTAATATTGAAAAACCATTCATTGGTAAAGATGCTATTAATAAACAAATTCCTAAGTATCAAGAACAAGAGCGTATCGTTCATAAAGAATATATTCAAAATGAAGAAGCTATTAGAAGATATGAAGAAGAAATCAACTTTATTACTAGATTAAATATCACAGATTTAGTTGAAGGAATGAGTAGTGTAATTGCTTATGAATCACAAAAGAATTTAATTAAAGACTTATCTAACAGAAAGATTGATGAAAAATCTGATAGTGCTAATGATATTCAAAGAGAATATGATAAGGTTACTGCTAGATTAAAACAATTAAATGGTGATTTAGTAGCTGCATATGAAGAATTAGGTAGAATTAAGGGTAGCATTGAATCAATCAATGATGAAATTGGTCAAAATGAAAATAGTATCCTTGAATATCAACAAATCTTCACAGATATTAAGAACCAAAACGTTAGCCTTGAAAATGAAGTATTCACAATCTATCGTGAAGATATAAAGACTATGAATGCTCATGAATTATATAACAAATATACAAAAGAACAAGAAGCTAACAATAGACAAATATCTCACTTAGAAGATGAATTAAAGAGATTACAACTTCAATATAATAACGAACATAATTTCCAAGGTAACTTAGGTTATGCTAATATGGCAAATTATATTGATGAATATGATAAACTTGTTAATTCACATCTAGTTGAATATGAAGATAAGGTTAGAAATGCTAGAGAAGATACTGAAAAGATTTTCAAAGAAGATTTCTTAGCTAAACTTAGAAGTAATATCCTTGCTGCACAAGATGGTGTAAGTAAGATTAATAAGACATTAAGTGAAATTAGATTTGGTGAAGATACTTATGAATTCATCTTCCCTAAATCTAAAGAATTCTCAGGTATCTATGATATGGTTATGAGTGATAGCGCTGATAATAATGGCCCTATCATTACTCCTGAATTTGAAATTAGATATCAAGATGAATTAAATATGTTATTTGATACATTAGCTGTTGAAGAAATTAATAGTGAAGGCGTAATTTCTAAATTCACAGATTATAGAACATATATGGATTACGATATTAGAGTTACTAATGCAAATGGTGATACTTACTTATTCTCTAAGACAAGTGGAGAAAAGTCAGGTGGAGAAAACCAAGTTCCATTCTATGTATCAATAATCGCTTCATTCGTTCAAATTTATCAAGTTTCTAGATCATCGATTGGCTTAATTATATTTGACGAAGCATTCAATAAGATGGACCCTAATAGAATTGCTAGACTAATGGAATTCGTTAGACCATTAGGTGTTCAATTAATAATTGCAACACCACCAGAGAAGCTTGATGTTATTACAAATTATGTTGATACAACATTAATTGTTTTACGTCAAGGAAGAAACTCTTACATTATGCCTAAAATAAATAAGTAGTTCCAAATAAGGGGGATTATTATGGAAAAATTTGAACAAATATTTAAAGAATATTCTAAAAATGCATATGAAGGTGTCCTATATATTAAGAAAAATGGTGATGGATTTAATGCTCAATATGGAATTGATTTAGACAAAAAATTCGTATGTGGCGGCGTTACTAAATTATTTACTATTGCCTGCATTTTAAGACTTGTTGAAAATAAAAAATTAATTCTTGATAGTAAAATAACTAATTATTTATCACCTGAACAAGTTAAAGACTTATGTAATATTAAAGGTTTAGATCATTCAAAAGTTATTTCAATTAAGGATTTATTATATCAAACAAGTGGTATTGCGGATTATTTTGATAATTATGTAAAACCAGTTATTGGAAAAAGCGATATCTCATATACATTTGATGATAAAATTAATTGGACTAAACAACTTAGTGGAGTTTGCAAGCCAGGAAAGAGTGCTTACTATTCTAATTTAAATATAGACTTATTAGCTTATATTTTAGAAAAAGTAACAGGATTAGGATTAAGAGAAGTTTATAAAGAATATATAATTTATCCACTTAATTTAAAATCTACATATATTCCTGAAAGCGAGAATGAATATATTCCAGCAATGTTCTTAGATGGTAAAGCTCAAAAAAGACCTAATCTAATTATTAGTTCATATGGTAGCGGTGGACTAATTAGTACTGCAAGAGAATTAATGAAATTTATCATTGCCTTCTTTGATGGAAGATTATTCGATAGAGATCTAATCAAAAAATTAAAAGAATTTGGCTCTATGGAAAATGGATATGGTAATATTCTTTATGGTGGAGGCTTAATGAAGCTAAAATCAAAAAGAACAATACTTGGACAATTCGGTTATACAGGAGCATTTGTGTTTGCCGATTTAGACAATAGAACTTTCTGTACAGGTTATTTATCACAAGAAGGTTCACAACAATCATTACCAAAGATGATAGTTGAATTATTTGATAAAATTTAAAAGAGGTCAAAAGCCTCTTTTTTAACAGTGTTGAGGTAAGTTTATATGGATAATGATCTTTTAACAGCAAAAAAAATGCTAGATAGCGGTTGTAGTACTGTCTTGGTTTATAATGGCATGGTACTAACAAATAATAAAGATATAGAAGTTGCTATAAATGAATTTATATCTAGCAAATTAGATTTTAAATTATTTACTTTAGGAGTGAAAGAAATAAATTCTTTCATTTCTTCTTTAATCATAGATTTAAATGTTAAATGTATTATTACATATAAACTTAGCAATATTGCTAAAGATAATTTAGAAAAAAATAATATAAAGTGTAGTTATAAAGAATTAATTATTGAAGTTGAAAATTAAAATAAGGAATTATTTTTAAAATATATAATGAGGTGTTATTATGCTTTTAAAAAAGATGTCTGAGACATTTGATTTAAGCAAGGAAATATTAGATAAATATGTTAGCTCTAGTATTTCTGCAAACAAGAAAACAGAAACCTATAATGTTATTGTGGCATTTAAATCTTTAGTAGATTCAAATGATATCATTGACTTCTATTCTAAAGCAGAGGAATTCTTAGATAAGAATTTAGGCGTTAAATATAATTTGTTAATTAATTATTTAGAACAAGCTAATTATAGTGAAATAGATATGATTTCATATTATAATGATGTTTTAAACGATTTATGTAAAACAAAGAGTAGATTGTTAGTGCTTAAAGGATTAAACGTGGAATTTATTGATAATAAATTTGTTATTAATGTTCCAGATTCTTTTGTTAATTTTAACTTATATACTAGAGAAATAGAAAAAAGATTTAGTATATTAGGTATGCCTATAACAATAGAAATAAAATCATTTGTAGAAAATGTTAAAGCGGAAAAAGAAGTTGAGGTAGTATTAGAAGATGATTTTGGAGTAAAAACAGTTAAATTATCTGAAAGTGATATGCCCCATCCTAAACAAACTAATGAAAAACCAAGTTATTATGGTAAGAGAAAAGAAAAAGAATATTCATCTAAAGTAGTTGAGCCTATATCAGTAATACCTTCTGATATGCTTGGCTTAAGTGATTATGAAAATACTAAAGGCCCACTTGCTTTTAGGATAAGAGGAGAAGTATTAAAAACAGATTTTAAGACTACTGAAAGTTCAAAATATAAATCAGGAAAATTAACTATTTTTAATATAACAATAACTGATTATACTGATACTATATCATCAGTAAAATATATTTTTGATGATAAAGAATTAGATGAAATGAAAAAAATAAAACCATCTGACTGGGTAGAAATAGATGGTACAGCATTCTATAGTTCTTACGATAAAGATGTAGTTTTAAGAGCAAGAACAATAGAAGCAATTGAAAAACCTAATATAAAAGGTAGAATGGATGAGGAAGAAGAAAAAAGAGTAGAATTACACGTCCATTCAAAGATGAGCCAAATGGATGCAGTAGGTGAAATTGAAGATTATGTCTCAACAGCTAAAAAATGGGGTCATAAAGCCATTGCCTTGACTGACCATGATGGTGTTTATGGGTTCCCTACATTTGCTAAAGCATGTGACAAGGCAGGAATAAAGCCTATATACGGTGTTGAATTATCCAAAGTTGATAAAAGCGATATAATGATTGCTTTTAATGATATGGATATAGATTTAGAAGATGCAACATTTACTGTATTTGACGTAGAAACAACAGGTTTATCAAATCAATTTGATGAGATAATTGAAATTGGTGCTTATAAATTACATAATGGTAAGCATACAACTTCATTTGAAAAATTAATTAAGACTGAACGTCCTCTTCCTGACAAAATTGTTAATTTAACTAATATAACTAATGCAATGTTAGAAAAAGAAGGCGAGGATAGAAGTGTAGTACTCAGAGAATTCTATAATTTCATTAAAGGTACTATATTAGTAGCTCATAACGCTAAATTCGATACAGGAATGATTTATGAATCATTTAAACGTAATGGTATTGAATTTGAAGAATTCCCTGTACTTGATACATTACAATTGTTTAGATTATTCCATTTCGATGAGCTTAAGAAATTTGGTTTGGACCAAATGACTAAATTTTATAAGATTCAATTAACTGATCACCATAGAGCAAAAGATGATGCTTATGCAACTATGGAATGCTTTGCAAAGATGCTTGATGAACTTAGAATGAAGGGAGTATCTAACTACAATAAAGTAAATTCTTTAATACCTGATGATTGGTGGAAATGGCCATTTGGAAGTCATATTACCATTTTAGCTAATAATCAAGTAGGATATAAAAACTTATTTAAAATTCTAAGTGATTCACTAACAGTTCATATGTATAATAGAACAAGAGCATTAACTGAAGTAATTGATAAATACCATGAAGGGGTTTTAATAGGTAGTGCTTGTATTAATGGTGAAATATTTGAAACTGCTTTAAATAGAAGCTATGATGAATTATTAGAAAAAATGAAATTTTATGATTATATTGAGGTACAACCTATAAGTGTTTATGCACATTTAAGAATTGGTACATATCTAGATCCTGATTATAGATTACAAGAAGCTATTAAAAGAATAATTAAAGCAGCTGATGAATTAGGAAAAATGGTTGTAGCTACAGGCGATGTTCATTACTTAAATTTAGAAGATAGAAAATATAGAGATATTTATTTAAGAACAAAAGGTCTAGGAGGAGCACTTCATCCACTTGTTAAATATCCTGGAGTAACTGAACAACATCTTAGAACAACAAAAGAAATGCTTGACGCATTTAGCTTCCTAGATAATGATTTAGCTAGAAAAATAGTTATTGAAAATACTAATAAAATTGCTGATATGATTGAACCTATTCAAGTATTCCCTAAAGGATTATTTGATCCAGCAGATGATGAATTTAAGGACTCTTTAGGAGTACCTTCAATTGAAAAAGAATTGATTAGAATGGTTAATGAAAATGCTCATAATATATATGGAGATGAGCTTCCATTAATCGTTAAAGAAAGGCTAGATAAAGAGCTTAACAGTATTGTTACAAATAAATTCTGTAGTGTATATTATATGGCTCATATTTTAGTTAAAAAGTCCCTTGAAGATGGATACTTAGTAGGTAGCCGTGGATCTGTAGGTTCAAGCTTTGTAGCAACAATGATGAATATTACAGAAGTTAACCCACTATCTCCACACTATAGATGTCCTAGATGTAAATTCTCATCATTTAAAATGAATGATGAAGAAAGAGAAAAGTATGGCGTTAGGCCAATAGAAGCTGAACTACAAGAAAAATTAAAAGATGTAGATTCAGGATTCGACTTACCAGATGCTATATGTCCTATATGTGGTACACCACTTAAGAAGGATGGACATGATATACCATTTGAAACGTTCTTAGGTTTTAAAGGAGATAAAGTTCCTGATATTGACTTAAACTTCTCAGGAGAATATCAAGGTAAAGCACATGCCTTCATTCGTGATGTTATGGGATATGATAATGCCTTTAGAGCAGGTACTTTACAAACAGTTGCTGATAAGACAGCGTTTGGTTACGTTTTAGGTTATTGTGAAGATAATCATATATCAATGAGAAAAGCTGAAAAAGAGCGTGTTGCTAACATTATCCAAGGTGTTAAGAGAACTACAGGACAACACCCAGGAGGTATTGTCGTTGTTCCAAAGAGAATTGATATTTATGATGTTACACCTATTCAATATCCATCAGATGATACAACAAACGAATTTAGAACAACACATTTTGAATACCATTCATTTGAAAGTAATTTATTAAAACTTGATATACTAGGACACGATGATCCTACTATTATTAGATATTTAATGAACTATGTAAATGAACATCCAAATGAATTCCCATTTAATAGAGCTCAAGATATTCCAGTAGATGATTCAAATGTTTATAAAATATTTGGTTCGACAGAAGTATTAAATGTTAATCCTGATGATATTTTAAGCGAAGTAGGAAGTTTAGCTATACCAGAATTTGGTACTGATTTCGTTAGACAAATGTTAATAGATACAAAACCAAAGAGATTTGCTGAATTAGTAAAAATATCTGGTCTATCACATGGTACTAACGTATGGTTGAATAACGCCAAAGACTTAGTCACAGGTAAAAAGACTGATTATGGTAAGATCCAATTCAGCAGTATCATTGGATGTCGTGATGATATCATGGTTGATTTAATGTATATGGGCCTAGAACCATCTATGTCATTTAAAATAATGGAATTTGTTAGAAAAGGAAAGCCTAAAAAAGATCCTGCATCTTGGGAAGGTCATGTTAAGTACATGAGAGAACATGGTGTACCCGAATGGTACATTTGGTCTTGCGGTCAAATTGAATATATGTTCCCTAAAGCCCATGCGACTGCTTACGTTTTAATGGCTCTAAGAATTGCTTGGTTTAAAGTATATAAACCACTATTATTTTATTCTGGTTTCTTCTCTAAGAGAGTAGATACATTTGATGTTGTTAGAATGTGTAGTGATGAAAAGACTATTAGAAATAGAGTAGTTAATCTTATGGAAAATAAACTAGAAGATGGTGAAGAATTATCTAGTGCTAAGATTGATGGACACATTCAATGCTTAAGAGTTGCCTTAGAAATGGTTTGTAGAGGTATGCATTTTAAGATGGTTGATATTAATAATTCACTAGCTACTGAATTCAAAATCATTGAAGAAGAAAATGCCTTACTTTGCCCATTTATTGCGATTGATGGACTAGGTGCTGCCGTTGCTGAAGGAATTGTAGAAGAAAGAAATAAGAAGCCATTTAGCTCTATTGCTGATGTATTAAGCAGAACAAAAATCAATAAAACTATTGCAGATGTAATGGTTTCTTTAGGATGCTTTGGAGATTTAGTAAGCGAGCAAGATGAGGAAGAAGAAACAAATTTATTTAGCTTTAATTAGAGTAGTGCAATATATGCATTACTCTTTTTTTATTGAAAAAAAGATGTAATTATTATATAATTTGATAGGAGAGGTGATTCGT
>AUXO014771667.1_pt1 | contig 10858 bp, 5 predicted proteins | sample 768731 | NCBI WGS metagenome assembly AUXO01 (sample SAMN02715735, study PRJNA202380) | gut metagenome | biome: sheep rumen | host: Ovis aries | place: New Zealand: Palmerston North
GAGAGTATAGCACGATGATGAATGGTTTAGAAGAACCTTTTTGAAATTGTTTGTCGCGATCACACACCTCCTATAGAAGTGAGGGAGTTCTTGCTCACGGCGTGTTAAAAACGGCGGGGCATTTCGCCCCGCCGGAAAAATAATGTTTCAAAATGGACCTTTAACCCGCCCCTTCCCGGGGGTCCAAAATCAGCCGATGCCAAACATCTCCAGTGTTTTTACCTGAAGAGTCGCCACATTACCCGAAACTGACACTCCTCCTGCGGTGGTTACCGGGGTCACACTAAAGGTAAAGTTCGGTGAGATATGAACCGGGGTAAAATACGAGCCATCCTGAAGCAATAGGGAAGCTGTATCAAAAAAGATCCTTGAAAGCTCCTCTATATCGATACTATAGGTCTTCCCGCTAACGAAATCCCCGTTTTCAACAGGATTCCCGTCTTCATCAAGGAAAGTGACAGTTTCTTTTGATTTATCCGAATAAACCATATTCTCGTTCGGTTTCTCTGGGTAATAAGTCACAACAGCGTTCACGATATCTTTATTATCAATCCGTCCTTCAGTCTGTCTATAGCAATTATCGTTTTTATTTTGAAGGTGCGGAACGACTACATACCCGTCTTTGTCTATTGTAATCCAGTAATTATTGAAGGTCGCATTTACATTTTTTGTTTGAAATTTATAGGAATCCTCAAACTTTGTATCAAAGACTATCTTTATATTTTCAAGTGTAAGCTTCTTGCTCGCACTCATATTCTTGTCATTGAAGCGGAAGCTTATCTTTCCTCCAGCGGATCCACCGGATTCACCCGCACTATAATCGACATCCTGACCGACAGTAGTTTCCGCGGCGATACTTTCACTTGGAAGATAAATAGTCGGTACGGGCACCGCATTTGCGCCCTCCCCGGAAACAAAGTCAAACTCAGGAGGCTGATACCCGGCTCTATAAGCTGCTATCATTGTATTGATGAAGAGTTTTGCCTCACTATTGGTCGGATCTGACCAATGGCTCGGCGCACCCCCGTGCCCGCAGCCTGAATATGTGATATTGCCCCGGGTGAAGATATAGTACTGGTTTGCTATATCATTCGGCACAACGCTGTAAAGATCACTATCGCCCTTTGTCCTCTTTGTAGAATCCTGCCCAAGGCAATACCAGACTATAAGGTCATCAGCTGACATATTCATCTGATAATACTGAAGATGGGTCTGACTCACAGTCATACTATTTCTTCCGTCTATTACAGCCCCAGCCCCTCCCAGATCGAAAGGATATTTTGTAATCTGACCCTCATTTTCCATTGTGATTGTATCAGTTGAATAATCACTTTTTTTGTACGTCACCCCTTCGTATTTAGCCAAATAGGAGCCATCAACGCTGGCAGGATTCAATCCTTCTGAAAAGAGATCTGTGAAGCCGTGTACATAGGGATCAGTGTATTTTCCTATATCATCAGGCTTTTTAGAAGGCTTGAAAGCTATATCATAACCTTCTTCCTGAATCGCTTTGATCTGATCACTACTCAACTGGGTCTTATTGTAAAGAACTCCCTTAGAACCTCCCAGTCTGTAATACTTAATGTCATATGGATTAGTCGCATCAGTAAACAGTGTATCATCATTGGATACCCCATATCTGTCAAGGCCCACCCGGTCTCTCACGATCGTATTAAAGTAATACCCGTGCCCGGAGGTATCTACTTTCCCATTTGAATTAGGATGATAAATCCTTTCAAAAACCTCTTTGTTATTGCAGGGTGCTGTATTGTCATGACTGAAGAGGACTGCTTTTCCTGTGTCAATAAACTCTGTTACCGCTTCAGCTGTCTTTTCTTCCAGTTCCCCATATGCGTCACCAAATCCAATGATCAGCATATTATAGGGATCGTTCGTTTTATTTATATTTCTGTCGTCGTTCGGATTTTTTACGAGGCCATTTTCATTGTAATACTTATTTACCTCCGTGGTAGATACAGTCTTGATCTTAAGATCATAATCCCCCTTGTTCTCGAGTTGACTAAAGAGCTTGCCGAATGGACCAGCCCCCTGCTCGTCCTGCCACTCAAGATCATAGGTATCCTTGCCATATTTATCGTATTCATCATCATTACCTTGAGCCGGACGTGTCTTTTCCATATTTATCTGAAGGATATTGATAGTTATCGGCTCACTTGCACTGCCTGCCCTTATCGGAGTATAGGCATAGCCCTTCTCTGATGTATGAATCTTCTCGCCGTTCTTCTTCACCAAAAGCTTCCAAGATACCATACCCTTGACCTCATCTGGAAGTCTCCTGGTCAAAGTATAGAATATATGGTTGTCTGCACTCGGAGAAGCCTTGAGGGAGGTTGTGCTGCCGTCTGTAATATCGGACGGTGATATACCCACCTCATCATCCTCTGAAAAGATTCCATCAGCTCCTCTATCTATATAGAGATGGAGTGAATATGTGGTGGTAAGGGGCGTCGCATCAGACTCGTTCAGTATCTCAAATTCAAAGCGAAGAGTCCTGTCAGAAATCGCATTATGAGTACTATTTGTATTGCCAGGATCCTCTGCGTAGTCAAGAGGTTTTCCACCATCAGCAAAATGGATCCTCGGCTTTGAAAGGGAAAGCTGGAGCATGAATTTCGAATTGTAATAACTATCCCCAACCTGCGTTGAAGGATAAGCATTTCCTTTCCCCGCAACATACTCAATGAACTTATACATCCTTGAATTTACATCGACTTTATCAAAATTCACGGTCTTTTCTACAGTTGATTTATCCCTCAAAAGCTCATCGCTGAATACCACTGGATATCCGGCATCAGAAAAAGCCTCAAGCTCTGTCAGCTTCTTTTCTGTCAGATCATTCCCGGAATATCTCAATTTTATCGTATCCTGATCACCACTTACGAGCTCCTTTGCTCTCCATCCTTCCGTACTGTAATTGTAATCGCCAATATTGTAATAAATCAGCCCATCCATATTATTATCATTGAAGTTCGTGGTTCCGTCACTCTTCTTATGGAAATCTGTGATATCAGAGCCCACGTAAACAATGTCGAAATCCTCTGTGATATCATCTATCTTTCCCACAAATTCATAAGTCGACATTGTGGTAATAGTGATATTTTGAGCACTTTTATTCTTATTGAACCACGAAAGCACGGTATCGTTGGCAAGACCGTTTGCGCCATTAGGATAGGCCTTATTGTCAGTATTAAGCTGTGAATGATTGTCAGGCTGAATCTCAAGGATCCTGATGTTGTCCTTGTCAGAAACCTTACGGCGCGACTTGCTGTTCAAAATATATCTGATCAAATTCCCGAGATGAAGCTCGTCCTCCTTCAAAAGATCATCCCCGGTCTTGCCTTCTCTCTGTCTCAGGAAATTCTCATACTGGATCTCATCATAAGCGCTGTTAAAGCCGGAATTGTCATTTTCGTAATACAATTTCTCAATGGGTGTTGAGAGATCCTTGTCAAGAAATACTTCGTTCTTTGTTTTGTTAACGTTTTTTACATAGAAAAGAAGGTTTCCATCCACATACCCCTTATCATAACCGTCGTTTGTAACTTTCCACCTTCCGGCATCGCCAAACGCCGCTTTTCCCTTTTTGCTGATATTCTCCGAACCATCCACATGATCCTCAACAGAATATTTCTGCTTGGAAAACTCTGCTATTATTTTAGCTACAAGAAGCCAGTGGCGAGCATGGTTTTCTGTATTTTCATAGCCATAGTCATCCCTGCAAGCAGAAAAGATGATAGGGATGTTTTGAAGCGCAGGCTTTTTAAGCTTTTCCACAAATGCGTTAAGATCCGATGATAATCTGTTTCCGTTCTCATCAATCGTATATGCAAATTCAAACTTTCCGGATCCCGGCTGGACTACTATCAGACCATAGTCCTTAAGCGCATAGTTCTGCCCTTTTTCGCTATTCGCACTTTCAGAAAGATCCGAATATTTTACGACATCTACCTCAATCCCCTCTGCCGCCTTTGAAAGCTCCTCCTCAGAGGTATCCTCATCATAGTCGAGAACAAATTTGAGGAAAAGATTGTTGTTCTTTACATCGCAGTAATAATATTCTTTGTCATAAGTAACATCGAACTTCGAATCGCCGCCGCCTTCTCCTGTGTAAGCACTATCTTTATCAACCGACTTTACATATATTTCATAATTCCCCAGATTTTCCCCGACATATTCAAAGCCTTTGGGATCAAAGGTGAAATATTTTTTATAAGGAAAATCTTGAATATTACTCGAAAGCTTGACCCTTGAAATAGAAAGGGCAAAGTATTCATCGTTTTCTGCTATTTCATTAAAAGACTCATCATTGAGGTCAAAGCCAAGCAAAGGAAGAGCATCTCCATCCATCATCAATGAATCAAGATAATAATAAGGCTTTAAAACGCGCTTTCCGTCCTCATCACGTTCAGTCCTTCTTTCCCAGCGGTTCACCTTTCCGAAGGTCCCGTAATAATTATAAGCAGCAATTTCGTCGTCCTTGTCCTTGGTGCTTGTAAAGACATACTTGCCGTTGATATTGTTCAAAGAAATCTCAACCTCCGGCTCCCCTGTTTCCTCATTCAGTTTCTCGTAAAAGTGAGCTTTTCCATCTGAATCCGAATCCACATAGAATTCTTTAAGAACCGGAGTATAGAATATATAGTCATCTTTTTCAGAATTATCCACATATTTCGACGACACAAAAGTTCCTGTGTAGGCAGCAAGATCCTGAGCATAGGTTCCGCTGTTTGCATCAATACCATAGGAATTTCCGGAAGGAATGAAACCTCCTTTCTGATCCCCTACAAGCCTGTAGCTTCCTGCTGTAACGCTAACAGTTTCAGGTGAATCAAGGGAAAGCTCCTTCAGATCAGAATTATTGCTGTAGTCCCAAGGATAATACTCATTAAACTCATTGGTAAAGGTAAGTTCATGTTTTGTAGAGTTTTTAAAGATCAGTTCCTTACCTACAAGGTTCCAATAATATGCATCTCCGGCTTTTTTCCTTGCAAGCCGGCCGGTCTCACTATCACTGGGATAAGTCTTCTTCAGAATGTCCTCAACAAGGTCTACAGGCTCCTGTCCCTCAATGCTGTATCCGAAAACAGCGGAGTCTCTCTCTCCGTCGGTGATCTCAAGGATCTTGAGTCCGGTTACGCCCTTATTCAGATCCGCCTTGATGGACTCTATACCGGGAAGGGATTCAGCAGCCGAGGCCTTCTCAGGCTCAGCAACGAAAACAGCAGAAAAAAGGCTGACTATCATCGCGCCCGAAAGGGCAACGGAAAGAAAAGCCGCCTTCTTCTTTGTCTTTTTCACCTTTGCTGTCCTGTCAGGATCTGTATCAAATCTGATTGTTTGTTTTTTTTCATTCGACCGGCATATTTTCATATTCTTTCACCTGCCTTGTCATATTCCTCGGCGAAACTGTTTCTACCGCCGAATCAACCCTGTTATTCTTCTTTACCGTTAATTCTATCTTCAATCTTTTGATGTATGAATCTGATAAGCTTCCGGAACTAATGGAAACTGTCGTCGGTGCTACTTTGAAATCCTCTACCCCGCCGCACAGGACATGATCACAATCAACCGTAAAGGTTTTCATCTCCGTTTCCGTAAGATTGTCTCTCTCAACCTCCCCGTATTTGATCACACCGCCTTCAAAGCTGTAGGCATAAAAATGGAAATGCCTGTTTACTGTCTCGGTCCCGCCGGAAATTGTCGAAGTGACATTCATATTGACGACTGTAAACTTTTTGTTGTCTGAGGCGTCTTTGTCAATGATAATGCAGTGATCACAATCTATCACGGTCTCCTTTATCTGCGAAAGCGTCTGCTGGAGGGAATAAGTTGTTGCAATTGAATCATTCGATTTTGAATAGAAAGTAGCGCCGGATGTCATCATCGAAAATATCATTACTAGGACGACAGAAAGAACAGCGACGGTAACGATCAGCTCTATGAGCGTTACGCCCCTGTTGTCCTTTTTCTTTCCCTTCTTCTTATCGAAGATCAATTGACATAGCTTCCCAAATTTCATGATAAAGCCTTCACTTCAACAGAACCTGTAAGCGTCGTGATATCAACAGCGTAATGATAATTTCCCTGATGGACATCAAGCCTCACATCATCAAGGCCGGTCCATGCATCATCCAAGCCGGAAAAACTGCAGACATAGAGTCCGCCGCTCCCCATCCTGAACCTGATATAAAGATGCCTGTCTTCGGTCGTACTGTCAAGCGTCCCTATTACTGTCTCTCCGGTTTTTGACATCTTTTTGCAGTCGATTGAGATACCGGGACGTGCAAACTGTTTCTCGCTGGAGGATTGAACAGTCTTGTCAACTGCCCCGTCCTTCAGCATCCTCCCGTATATCACACCGTTTTTGATGAAGATATCAGCCGTATAGTCTCCGGCCCGGGACATCTCATTGATACGGCTCTCAGCCACAAGCGACCTGACCTCAAGAGCCGTCGACTTCACACCAGCCCTTGATACCCTGTTGTAGGATACAGCAATACCGGTACCGAGAATCGCTATTATGGCAATGACGACGATCAGCTCTATAAGGGTAAAGCCTTTGTTTTTGCTGTTCTTCTTAACCTTCATTCTTTTTCCAATTTTCAAAGATAACCTGTTGGTCTATGTTCCAGTCATCGTCACCGGTAGGAACAGAATTCCTGTAAAAGCCGGAGTTTTTCAGGATGGTGGAGGGCTTTTGATTATCGCTGGTCCCGGTATTTCCGCCACCAAGGGTGGTATGTGCCGCTCCGGGATAGATCGCTCCACTGCACATGATCATGATACCCCCGTTCCCCCCGTTCAATACAACATCGCCGTCGCATATAACGAGCTGCAGGGTATCATCGGCCTTAGTACATGTGTTATGGTCAGTTGCTGTATCCACCTGTACATCATTGGTCGTACGAAAAACCTCAGATTTGTCATTCACATAGAGATCCGCGGAAGAAATAATGAATTCCACTCCGGCAGTATCCACCCCTGCCAGTTTAGGATCAGTCTTTTTTACAGTTACCAACCGGTATGTATCACCAGGTCCGCCATCTGTTATCTCAATATCCGTATATCCGGTAATACTCTTAAGATAATCGAGATCCCCATTGTTAATAAATTCCCTGAGCTTTTCCACGTCAATATTGTAATAGAAAGGAGACATATTGTCCTGTGAAACAGTAGGCATCATGGTCTGGGAGATCTTCATGTAGCTATCAAGAAAGCTGCTGTCAACCGGTCCCTTTCCTCCTACGGAAGCAATGCTCCCGCTTTCATTTGGAATGAATTCGGTTCCATCCAGTGCAAAGATGTTCGCGCTATTATATCTGATCTCGGCATAGTCATTCAGATATTTCGTGATATCCTGACCAAGGTTTGAAGAAAGATATTCCTTGAAATAGTTGTTGGCATCAGTTCTGTTATCAAATTTAAAGAAGCAGTAAACCGCATAATTATTGCTTGGAGGATTAAGATTTTTGACGAAAAAGCTTAGGTTTCCTGCATTATTGAGATTGTAGCTGCTGGCATATCTATCCTGCCCGTTTACCTTGAAAAGCGGTCGGGTGGAGAGGTAATTGTTGTCTATTATCCTGTTCTCCAACTCGGTAATTTTCGTATTAAGCTCGTCACGGGAACCCGCAGTCAGAAGCATGGGGTTTGATCCTTTTTCAAAAAAATTGGCCGGTGCGAGATATATGAGCTGCTCCTTTGTGGAGGCTATGGAGGAACCCATGGAAAGCCCCTCTCCGACCAGTTCATCACCTACAACATAGGCTGTTCCGCTGAGGCTCAGCTGCCTGCAGCCATTAAGATCAAGGATCGCTCTCCCGTCCGTTCCCTTTGTAGTCTTTTGCGGGAAGATGATCGCACTCGAATATTCAGAAAAATCATCAAGCTCCCTTCCTAAAGGCTTCGTGCTGTTGCCGAATCCATAGTAAGTTCCAGTAATGAGAGCCTGCCCCTCCTCCGAAAGAGAAAGATCGTCAGCGATATAGAAAGTATTTCTCTTACCGCTTACCACATTATTCAATGCAGTTTTCTGCACATCGGTCCTTACACCTGAAAGATCAGCCTCGTCTTTTCCTGTATACGTTTTGCAAGTCTCTTCATCTGTTCCTATAAACCTGCCTTTTTCCTTGACTTCAATATCCTTCGCCCAGATCTCGGTTCCATTTCCTGTATACAATTTGGCAGTGTCAGAAACAGTTATTTTTCCTTCTGTTGTAAAATCATCCCTCTTCACAGCACCAACATAAATCTTGCTTCCATCCTTAAGGACCAAAGATTTGTTTTGTGAAACATTGATATCGCCAAAGAAAGCATCACCGTCGATCACAAGAGCATTACTTTTATCTCTTGCGTTCGCCGCTGTATCAATCCCCTTGTCCGCTATCATGACAAACCTTTCAAGGGGATTTGCGCTGTTGTCTCCATAGATCACAACCTGGGGCATCATGAGCTTGATGTCGGTAGAGACATGGGAGGTATAGCCCTGATCGGTGAACTCGACCTTGAGCCCCTTTATCGTGACATCAATAAGACCCTCCGAATTCTGAACGAGTTCGAAAGAAGGATCCGAGTCATTCATAATCGTGACTTTGCTCTTCAAGGCATCGTCGACGAAACTCAAAATACCCTCTTTTTTGATCTTTCCTGTGGCTTTTCCGGAAACTATCCCCGAACTTTCCAGGACAAAAAGATTCTTGGCGGATTCGTATTGGTAATTGTAGAAGGAATTCCTGTAAGTATCGGCAAAAATCTGGGTAATATCAGAAGAAGGATCATTAAATACCAAAAGAGCCTTCTCATATCCGTCCTTTGCGCATTTCGAGACCACATTTTGGAAACCGGTCTTGATCTCTTCCATCGCATTGTCAACGGTATAAAAGGCAGTGTTTGCCCTCTTTGAAGTGGTCTTTACATTGTAAGCCGTAAAAGAAGAATAAACGATGGCTGTGGAAAGCACAGTAAGAAAGAGCATAGCCACAATGACTATGAAAAAGCTGGCTCCTTTATTGTTCTTCCTGAGTTTTTTCAGCTTAGTGAAAAAGGTCATCTCAATCTCACCCCGCTTATCTCATACACAGGCTTTTCAGCCGAAACATCATGAAGAGTGCCCGTGGGCAAAAATACTGAAACACTGTAGCCGTAAATCCTGTAAGCATCAGAAGTGGCAACGTAATTATAATTCTTGTCATTGAGATCCACCGGAACATAGAAATGATCCGTGCCGTTCGCACTATATGTGTTAATAAGCCTGAAGTTTCCGGAAATCTTCCTTCCTTCCTGTCCTGAAATATGAGACCGGTTGATGTTCGTCTTCACATTCAGATACATCTGTGAAGTAGCAGGATGACTCTCTATCACCTCGACGCTGCCTGAATAGCCGATCTCGTCTATCTCGTCTTGGGGAAGGGTCTGGCCTATCACATAGAAATTTCCGGGTATATTAAGCGTATTGTGAATAGTTATCTCATCTTTTATCAATCCCTTTCCTGCGTAATCAGGATTGAAGAAGAGATAATAATTGAACCTGTTCTTCGTAGGATCCGTAAATTCAGAATACAGTCCTATATTTGTATCCTTTACAGTCACAATTGCAGGTCCGGCGGAATTTCCCGAAATTGTAGTGCCCCCCGATTCATAGGAATAAGAATAATTGATAACATACGAGTAGACCGTCCTTACTGAAAGATAGTCAACATCGGGACCTCCACTGGTAGAGACTGTATTCTTATAGATATATACATCTATTGACCTTTCGTGAGATATTTCAGAAACCGATCCGGCCGGATAGCCTCCTTCAATTTCAATCTTGCTCAATGCCTCAGATAGCGGCGATCCAGCCCCGCCTCTGGGTTCTGAATAGTTGTAATCCGTGGCCTGGGATATAGTAACATTTTCCTTGTTTCTTTCTGAAAGGAAATCATTGTATGAGTCAGTATCATCCGCAACCTTGTTCGGATCTATTGATATTACCGCATCATATTTCTTCCCGCCGGAGGAGTAGTTGTTGATCTGGAATGCAAGGCGGCCTGAACTAATCACAGCAAGTCTGTCGCCGTTTTTCGTGATCGGGATTATATCGGATGCGTGGAGAGAAAACATATTAGCAAGCTTTTCGAGATCTTCATCACTGAAAGTCTGACTGGCTGCATTCGTCTTCTTTACCCCCGTGATCTTGAAATCATCTGAAAGAACCGCCCCTCTGATGGTCTCCGCAATCGACGATGCCGCATCATTCGTATTCTGAACAGTCCGGGCGTTTGAGTTCAGCTTGTAGGAAGTCGCGAACATATTCATTATGGGCATGATGATCACAGCGAGGATCGCTATTGAAATAATAAGCTCAAGAAGCGTAAAGCCGCCGTTGTTCAGCTGCCTTGACGCTACTTTTCCGCTCTTTCGTTTTTCATGGATTTTTTTAAGAAACATCCTGTGAAAAACCCTCTCTCATACTATAATTCTTGAAAATTATCTGCCAGGCTGGGCTGCCTGATTTGCCGCTGCAGCTGCAGCCTGTGCAGCCGCGAGCGCCGCCGCCTCAGCTGCCGAAGTGGTATTTCCGGTGGTACCTGCGAAGATATCAGGCGTTCCGCGGGTGATACCACCGATATTGCGGTTCCTTGCAGGCGCATCCTTGTAATTAAGTGAATACATATCTATCATGGCACTGACATTAAGTTCCGGTCCTTCCCCGGCATTGTAGGTGGCCGAGAAGGAAGGAAGGCTCGTGTAGTAGTTTGTAGTATAGACATAAGTGATCAGCTTCTTCAGCGCCTCATAATTCATCTGTCCCTCGATTGAAAGGCTTGTACGATAGGCCTTCATTGGAACTGCCGCG
>AUXO011052815.1_pt1 | contig 10857 bp, 9 predicted proteins | sample 768731 | NCBI WGS metagenome assembly AUXO01 (sample SAMN02715735, study PRJNA202380) | gut metagenome | biome: sheep rumen | host: Ovis aries | place: New Zealand: Palmerston North
TAGCTCAGCTGGATAGAGCGTCTGGCTACGGACCAGAAGGTCGGGAGTTCGAATCTTCTCGCGCACGTACGAGAGACCCTTGTTTGACATTAAGTCGGACGAGGGTTTTTTGCTGTTCCGAAGCGGATGTTTCAATTCAGATGACCGGGACAGTATTGACATAATTTGGGCAACTGTGTTAAGGTTACATAGTAAATTTAATCAAGATTGTGTGAGGTGTCAGTCAGAAGGATTCAGAATAATTTGTGGAAAGAATGATCTGACTGGTGAAAAGGGAAACAGGTGAGAATCCTGTACGAACTCGTCACCGTGTTTTGCAAGCAGAAGCTACAGATCCACTGGGAGAACCGGGAAGGGAGCAGATGTGTCAGAGCAATAAGCCGGGAGACCTGCCTTTCGCAGTACAGGAACGAAAAAGTTCAGGCCACGAGGAATTGGCAGTACGAAATGGATCACAGAACTGTATGTGGTATAATACAGTTTTATTTTCGTTGTCTTCGTTTCCTGACGGAGGCTTTTTTTGGCTATATATTCGGAAGGAGCTGACGGAGGCCGAGTTTTTTTGTATCTCGTGCATTGACAATCGGAAAATCAGGAGGTAAAAGAAATGAAAAAGAAACTGGTAGTTGTATTATTATCAGCAGCTATGTGTGTAGCAGCACTTGGCGGATGTGGTTCCAAAGCAGGTAGCAGTTCAGACAGCAGCAAGAAGACTGCAGAGAATTCATCAAAAGAGGACGATCAGAAAGCTGCAGATGAAGTAGCAAAGAAGATTGATGCCATCTATGTGCAGGAAAGAAACGACAAGACAGATGAGCAGTGTAAAGAAGCGAAAGAAGCGTGGGACAAATTGACAGATGCACAGAAAGAACTTGTGGAAGGTGAAAATGCTGATCCGGATTATTTCGGAAGAGATACAGGGGATGCTTCCCAGGATGATCCGTTAAATGAAGATAACATCGGGGAGAAGGAACTCTTGGTAGTAAGTTTCGGAACATCTTTTAATGCAAGCCGTGCAGCCGATATCAGCGGAGTTGAAAAAGCACTTCAGGCAGCTAATCCGGACTGGTCCGTAAGAAGAGCATTTACAGCACAGATCATCATTAATCATGTACAGGCAAGAGATGGTGAGAAGATTGATAACATGGATCAGGCTTTAGAGCGTGCAGTAAAGAATGGTGTAAAGAAACTGGTTGTACAGCCTACACATCTGATGCACGGTGCAGAGTATGATGAGTTAACAGAAACAGTAAATAGTTACAAAGATAAATTCGAATCTGTTAAAATCGCAGAACCACTTCTCGGAGAAGTTGGAGCGGACGCAACAGCAATCAATGAAGACAAGGCTGCAGTAGCTAAGGCAATCACTGCAGAAGCAGTAAAGACAGCAGAATATGACAGCCTTGATGCAGCAGCAGAGGACAGCACAGCATTTGTATTCATGGGACATGGAACATCTCATACAGCAAAGATCAGCTATTCTCAGATGCAGGCACAGATGGAACAGCTTGGATATAAGAATGTATTCATCGGAACAGTAGAAGGTGAGCCGGAAGATACTTCCTGCGAATCCGTTATCGCAAAAGTAAAAGATGCCGGATATAAGAATGTAATCCTTCGTCCACTTATGGTTGTTGCCGGAGATCATGCTAATAATGATATGGCCGGAGATGATGATGATTCATGGAAGAGTCAGTTTGAGGCATCTAAGAACTTTGACAGTGTAAAGACACAGATTGCAGGTCTTGGAGAGATTGATGCAATCCAGCAGTTATATGTTGCTCATACAAAAGCAGCTATGGATGCACAGTAAGAAAGATAATTAAGGGAGATAACAATGTTGAGAAAGAGATTGATGGCAGTTGTGCTGTCTGCAGTAATGACAGCTGCAATATTCACAGGATGTGCAAGTAAGGATGACGGCAGCAAATCAGACAACAAATCAGCCAAGACAGAACAGCAGAAGTCTGATGCAAAAGAAGAAAAATCAAAAGATTCAAAGTCCGAAGCAGCAAAGGCGCCGATCGAGGATGGGACCTATACTGCAGAATTTAAGACGGACAGTACGATGTTTCATGTAAATGAAGCAAATGAAGGAAAAGGTACACTGACTGTAGAAGATGGAAAGATGACGATACATATCAGTCTCGTATCAAAAAATATCGTGAATCTCTTCCCTGGTACAGCAAAAGAGGCTCAGAAAAAAGGTGCAAAACTTTTAGAACCAACCACAGACAAAGTTACATACAGCGATGGAACGACAGAAGAAGTCTATGGATTTGATGTTCCGGTTCCGGCGTTAGATGAAGAATTTGATCTGGCGTTGATCGGAACAAAGGGCAAATGGTATGATCACAAGGTAAGTGTATCAAACCCGGTAAAAGCTGAATAAAATGTATGAATAAAAACTCTTATTTCCCATATATTGTACAGACTACAAAAAGGTGGGGAATAAGAGTTTTTTTTGTATCAAATAATGCAAAGATACATAAAAATAGTAAAAATGCATAAAAAAAATAAGAATTACTGGACTTTTATGTTAAAATGCACTAATATTGAATTAACGGTAAAACGGAATAAAAAACAGGAAGGAAATAAGCGAATGAAAGGAAATGTAATTGTAGGACAATCTGGGGGACCAACTGCAGCGATCAATGCCAGTCTTGCCGGTGTATACCGGACAGCGAAAGACCGTGGAGCCAATAAAGTATATGGAATGCTTCACGGAATCCAGGGATTATTAAAAGAAAAATATATTGATCTGTCAGATCATATCAAGACCGAACTGGATGCGGAATTATTAAAAAGAACACCGGCCGCATTTTTGGGATCCTGCCGTTATAAGCTTCCGGAGATCCATGAGAACAGAGAAGTGTATGATAAGATATTTGAGATCCTGGACAAACTGGATATCGAAGTATTTATCTATATCGGTGGAAATGATTCTATGGATACAATCAAGAAATTATCGGATTATGCCATTATATTCGGTCATGCAATCCGCTTCATTGGATGTCCGAAGACGATTGATAATGACCTTGCACTTACCGATCATACACCAGGATATGGAAGTGCGGCAAAATATATCGGAACATCTATGAAAGAGATTATCCGTGACAGCTTCTGCCTGGAATATGAAAAAGGCGTGGTATCTATCGTCGAAATAATGGGAAGAAATGCCGGATGGCTGACCGGAGCGGCTGCATTGTCAAAGGGGGAAGACTGCGAAGGACCGGATCTTATCTATCTGCCGGAACTTCCATTTGATCTTCAGTTATTTGGAGAAAAGATCAAACAATTATTACAGGAGAAAACATCTATTGTTGTTGCAGTATCAGAAGGAATCCGTACAGAAGATGGAACTTATGTATGTGAACTTGGCAACAGTATTGACTTTGTAGATGCATTTGGACATAAGCAGTTATCCGGAACAGCATCTTACCTTGCAAGTTATATTGCAGGGGAGATTGGATGTAAGACACGTGCGATTGAATTAAGTACATTACAAAGAGCCGCATCTCACGCAGCCTCAAGAGTTGATATACTGGAAGCATATCAGGTTGGAGGAGCAGCGGTAAAGGCAGCAGACGAAGGAGATACCGGAAAGATGGTAGTCTTAAAACGTCTGTCGGATGATCCATATCAGTGCGGAACAGAAGTAAAGGATGTACACAAGATTGCCAATGATGAGAAGCTTGTACCAAGAAACTGGGTAAACGAAGAAGGTACTTATGTAACAAATGAGTTTATTTCTTATGTGCGTCCATTGATTCAGGGGGATGTATCACCGGTTATGGTAGATGGAATCCCAAGACATTTGTATACACCAAAAGAATTAAGCCACAGATAAAAAATAGATAAGATTTGAAGGTTGGAAAGATAGTGCCGTATTGCGAGCGTATAACAAGATACATGTCTTGCAATATGGCACTTTTTGTATACCAAAGCAGCATGTAAGAGAAGTTGCCGGTAGCAAGTTCTGTAGATACAAAAATATGTAAGAGAAGTTGTCTGTGGCAGGTCCTTTAAAGTGCTGTGCCAGAAAATATATAAAAACAATAAAAAAGGGTTGAAATTTTGAAATGAATCAGGTAAGATATCTTTAATCTATATTTTCAAGATAGATTCTTTTAATTAATCTATATAGTCTGTAGGACTTCGTGAGGCCTCACCAAATTTACCATGTAAGAAAAAATGAAAAAAGAACAGGGGTGATATATGTTGCAACAAAAAGAAAGTTATGATGTGTTGCGGCTGATTGAGCATGGACAATTATGCTATATCAGTTCCGAAAATGTGCAGGGGAAAACCCTGGACAGATACTTAAAATATCATCCGGTAATAAAAAAACGGGAGATATTTTTATTATTAAAAGAGATAGCAGGACAACTGGCGTCATTTCACAGGTGCAGGGGAAATCCTTGTTATCAATATGTAAATCCATATAGTATTGTCAGGTCTGAAGATGGAAGAATTTATTTTCTGGATATGCAGTCGGAAGCAAACAGAAGCAAGATGATATTTATGCAAAGAAGAGATATCCGTGAATATTTTCTTCCGCCGGACGAAAAGTATTATCAACATGCCAGTAAGGAACTGGATATGTACGGGCTGGGAAAAACATTTCAATATATTCTGGCATCTGTGGAGGCAGAACCACGTTTTAACAGACGAGAAGAATATCGTCTTCAGAGAATTATTTCAAAAGCAATGGGGATAAGATCAACCCATTATCTAAATGTATCAGAAATCCAAAAACAAATCCCAAGGTATGAAGAAAAAGACAGAGATAAAATTTTGATGTTGTATAAATAAAGTTGACACCTTATTCTCAAAGAATTCATGTATAATAAAGAGAATAAGGAGGAACTCTCAATGTCACGTACCCAACGTAAATACGACCACGAATATAAGGTCCAGGCTGTCAAACTTGCCAGAGAAATCGGCGGTGCTAAGGCAGCCAAAGAATTAGGTATTCCAGAAGGAACCATCCATACATGGCTGAAAGCAGTTAGAGCCGGCACATTGGATATTGGCGACGGTGCACATACTCCAGATAGTGCAATGAGCCTCGCTGAGGAACTTGCTATGCTCCGCAAACGCGTTAAGGATCAAGATAAAGAAATCCGGCGTCTGAAAGAGGAAAATGAATTTCTCGAGGAAGCAAGTGCTTTTTTCGCAGCCAGCCGTCGGAAGTCAGCAAGAACCAAAGAATGATGTTTATTGCCATAAAAACGGAAGACGGCGCAATTAAGGGAAAACTCTCATTCTATTGCCGGATGCTTGGTGTCAGCCGCCAGGGGTTCTACAAATATCTTGCTCATAAAGACCGGCCCTGGAAATATCAGGATCTCGCTGATGCTATAAGAGCAATCCATACGGAGGATGAATACAATGATACCTATGGGCGTATTCGCATGTATCAGGCACTTCTCCTTAAGAAACCGGAAGGACTCAAGATTCCTAGTGAGCGAACCGTCTACAGGGTCATGGATGAAATAGGTCTTAGTCATCGACCAAAACGTAAGCCGAATGGTATTACCAAGGCGGATCGGGAAGCTCGTAAGTCAGATGATCTTCTGAAGCGAGATTTCAAATCCGATAAGCCACTTGAAAAATGTGTAACTGACATCACCGAAATCAAGGCTAAAGATGGAAAATTATATGTTTCAGCTATCTTTGACTGCTTTGATTCCAGTGTCCTTGGTCTGGCAATGGAAACCAACATGAAAGCAACTTTGTGCGAGCATACCCTGGATAATGCCTATCTGGCATATCCTGATCTGAGAGGGGCTATTGTACACTCTGACAGAGGAACACAATATACCAGTGAAACCTATCGTAAGGTTCTTGCTAAATACGGTATTATTCAAAGCATGAACAGTGCTGGTGGCAGGTGCCACGATAATGCCCGATGCGAAAGCATGTGGGCCAGAATGAAAAGCGAGCTTCTCTATGACCGCTACAATACGGAGACTATGACCACAGAGGAACTGAAGGTTCTCATTTGGAGATATTTCATCAGTTACTGGAATAACAGGAGGATCTGCTCTGCTAACGGTGGACTTCCTCCGATGATCAAGCGCCAGAGATACTACGAATCTCTGGGACTGGCTGCATAGGCAGTGATATCTTTGAGATAAATGTGTCAACCAATATTGACAATATCATTTTGAATAATAAGGGGAAAAGAAGAAAAAAAGTGTGTATAACAGTAGTTTTGTCTATTGTTTTCGGTGGATATTTGTTCATAAATGCATGGGAAAATGCTGAAAAAGCAAACCAGAGAGAGATGAAAAGAACGGAATCTTCCAAATCAGAAGAGAAAAAAAGTGAAAAATCGGATGACCGGATAAAAAAGAAAATATATGAAAGAGATGAAGAGTATCTGGAATTGGCACTGGCATATTTCCTGAATGTGGGAGATATGAAAAAAAGTCTGAAATGTCTGAATCAAATGGAGAATCAGACTCTGGCAGTTAATCTGAAAAGGCTTATCAAAGCGTATGAAAAACAAAAAGTGCCGGAAGAGGCAGAAAAATTTGCAGCAAGTCTTGCTTACCTGGAGAATGAATGGAAAGAAAGAAGTATGCAGTCGGAAGAGAAGAAAAAACAGGCAATACAGTGCCTGATAAGAGGGTATGGATTACTGGATGATAAAGAAAGTTCAGAAAAAGTGTTGAATCTGGTAGAAGAAGGATTAAAGACAGATTATCTGAATGATTCTGCGAAGAGAGAACTATTGCAGTATCAGGCGTCTGCATTGGAAAAAGAAGAAAAGAAAGAGGAGGCAGCAAACATATATGCAGAGATATTGGAGGATGAGACGGAACCGGGTAAGAGAGAAGAGCTGTATAAAAAGATGGTACAGTTGTATGAAACTGCAGGAAGACGGGATATGGCAAGCGATACATGCATTCAGGGGATAAAAGAGCTTGGAGAATCAGAAGAGTTGAAATTAACACATATAAGACTGATATGTGCAGATCCGGCTGTCAATAGAGATACGTGTGCACTCAAGATTAAAGAATATGTAACAGAAGATACTGAACTTTTGGAAAATGCAGAATTTAAGAAATTACAAAAAGAATATGGAATTAAGGCAGAAGGAGGAAATATATGGGTAGGAAGATAAAAAAAGTAATAATGATAGCAGCGTTTGGTATGGTGACCGGAGGACAGATTGCTGATCTGTTACCGGAAGGAAATGTGATGCAGGTAGAAGCGGGAAGTCGAAAGCAGATTATAAAAGTAAAAAATAAAGGAAAAGACAGTAAGAAAGAATTTGACAAGGACAAAGACAACGCCAAAGATAACGAAAAGGATCTGGTAGAAGAGGGAGAAAAAGAGGACAGAAAAGATTCGGAGGAAGATAGAGAGAAAGACGATAAGAAAGATGACGAGAAAGATGACGGGAAAGACTTAGAGAAAGACGATGAAAAAGAGAATGGAAAAGATCCGGAGGAAGAAGAGATAAAGATGTATCATGCGGAATATGAGGATCCGGATGGTCAGAATGGCTATTATATCAGTGCTCCGACCGGAAAGATCACACATCTGAGTAAGAATGGCGTGACCAGATACCTTTTTGAGAATGGAAATGGGGAAAGGCAGGAAGGTACGCTGGAAAAATTAAATGAATCCTGCCGGTTGAAACAATTGAATTTTGCAGATGGAAGGAATGAACTGGAAGTATGGATGGAAGATGAAGAACATCATCAGATTGAAAATTCAGAAAGCAGAAAGGAATTCTGGATAGACAGTGTAAGACCGGTGATCGGTCTGGAAGTGTCCGGAGGAGCAGATATTTGGCACAAAGAAGCAGCAGAGGTAGTGGTAGAAGCTTCTGACGGGAGCAATGGAAGCCAGATCGCGGAAATTATCTGTAAAACAGGAGAAAAAATAGTTGGGAAAAGCAGTAAAGGAGCAGAAAAATTTGTCATTACAGAAAGTTCACAGAATGGGGAAAGTACCCCGGTAACAATTATTGCTACAGACTATGCGGGAAATCAGACGGTGGTAACGGATCAGGTTTTTGTTGACAGAGATGCACCGAAAGCATTGATACAAGGAGTGGAGGATTATACGATTACCAGTAAACCTGTACAAGTCAGCTATCTGGCAGAAGAAGAGAATGTAATTCAGACGGTGCGGGCAAATATTTTAAAAGAAGATATCGATGGGAAAAAGGAAGAAACAGAAATCACAGAATGGAAAACAAAAAGCAGGAATGAGTCTGGTGATACAAAAAAAGAAAGTGTGCAGACACTTGCAGAGGACGGGCTGTATAAACTCCGAATGAATGTAACAGATATGGCAGGGAATGTCAGTCATGCCGAGAGACAGCTGATTATAGATAAAGAAAATCCCGTTATTGCGCATGTAGATGAGTTGGATGGAAAGTATTTAAAGAAGTTTAGCTGGAATTATTCTATCGAGGAATCGATTAAGGATTTTACGAATTATACATATGTAATGAAAGTGGACGATGCATTTTATCGGCCAGGAGAAAAGATTGAAAAAGAAGGGGTACATGTACTGACAATTGAAGCTTTTGATTCAGCAGGAAATAAAGGAGAAGCAAAAGCGAGATTTACCATCGATCATACACCGCCGGTGATCGAGTTTGAGGAGATAGAAGATGGAGAAAAATATGAAAAAGAAAAAACATTTTATGTCAGAACAGAGAATCTGGAAGATCAGATTGAATACATTAAAATTAATGGAAAAAAACAAAACAGGAAAAAACAGAAGAAGGGATATGAAATTCAGCTAAATGAGGCAAAAAATTATGAAATAGAGGTAAAAGCAAAAGATTTTGCGGGAAATGAAAAAGTTTCACAGATAGGATTTGAAATATACGAGGAAAAGAGTTTGTGGCAGAAAATTGTGGAACCGGTCAGAAAATATATTTTTTATGGAAATGAAAAGGTAATACAGGATGAAAAAATGGTCAAGGAAGATAAAAAGGAAGGAAAAAAGAAGAACATAATTTTATGGGAGAGAGCTGTTTTATTTGGCGCATTGATTGTTGTAGGAATATGGAAACGGGAAAAAGTGAAAGAAATCTGGAAAAATCTTTCATAAAAGGGAGGATGCCGGGTAACTACTTTCGCAGTTCCCGGCATGTATTATGAAAAAGTTTATTCCAAATAGTATTTACATACTAGATAACGTCTTTTGTATATCAAAGGATATGAGAGAAATTCTAAATCGCCATGTGTTCGGAAGTAGCTACCAAGTTCTCTGTATTTCTTTGATGATTATAGTATAAGAAAGACCTATGAAGAAAGAATGTTAAAGTAATGAAAGAATTTTGAAGGATAAATGAACAAATTGTGAACACGGGATTTTACAAAGATTTTGTTGGAAAATAGCGAAAAATAGATTATACTAATAGAAGTCAAATTGTAGAAAGAGGAGAAAATGAAGAATGAAATATATTTCTTTTGCCATTCCGTGTTATAATTCACAGGATTATATGGCCCATGCGATAGAAAGTATTCTTCCGGGTGGAGAAGATATTGAAATAATTATCGTAAATGACGGATCAAAGGACAGAACATCAGAGATTGCTCATGAATATATGGAAAAATACCCTACTATTATTAAAGTAGTAGACAAGGAAAATGGTGGACATGGAGATGCTGTGAACTCAGGGCTGATGCATGCAACCGGTAAATATTTTAAGGTTGTAGACAGTGATGACTGGGTGGACGAAGATGCACTTCATAAAATATTAGATGTTTTACGCCATATGGAAGAAGATGGAATGGAACTGGATATGTTGATCGCTAACTATGTGTATGAAAAAGTTGGTGCAACACATAAGAAGGTGATTCATTATCGTAACGTATTACCACAGGATGAGATTTTCCGTTGGGATGATATGGGACATTTCCATCTGGATCAGTATATTCTGATGCACTCGGTTATTTACCGTACAGACATGTTAAAACTGATCCAACTTCATCTGCCAAAGCATACATTCTATGTGGACAATATTTATGTATATTACCCACTCCCGCATGTACGCAAAATTTACTATATGGATGTAGACTTCTATAGATATTTTATTGGAAGAGAAGATCAGTCGGTTAATGAGAAAGTAATGATCAAAAGGCTGGATCAGCAGATTTTTGTCACAAAGACGATGATTGATATGTATCAGCTTAAAGATATTGGAAGTAAGAAATTAAGACAGTACATGCTTAATTATCTTGCAATCATGATGACAGTTTCTTCTATTCTTTGCATCCGTTCCAAGAATAAAGAAAATCTGGAAAAGAAAAAGGAATTATGGCAGTATCTGAAGAAAAAAGATATGCGAAGCTTTATCAGAATCCGTTACGGTATTCTCGGACAGACAATGAACATTCCGGGAAAATCAGGACGTAAGATATCGTCACTGGTTTATATTGTTGCGCGGAGATTGATTGGATTTAATTAATTTCTACTTAATTCACGAAGCTGACTACCCGGACCGGAATAAAAGTTAGTAATCCTTTCCTGTTCAGGTTCCGTCGGTGGGAAATACTAAAGGGGCAAAATGGTAAATTATTCTGTGTAAACCTCTCAGATTGATGATAAAATCGTAGGTTTATAGAATACTAAAATATAATGTGATGGGCTGAATGGCATCTCTTGCTGTTCAGCCCGTTGTCTATTTAGTAGCATGGATTCTATTGCATGTCAAGGGCACCCGATAAAATCGGGTGTTTATTTACCCTTGATATGTGATTGGATCTATGCTTAGTCGATATCCACCGGCTGGATCCGATCCCCAAAATAGATGCATAACTGATCCAGTGTCAGACCCCAGTCCCAAGCCTTTCCGGTCCATTTTTTTGTGACATC
>AUXO013907363.1_pt1 | contig 10856 bp, 11 predicted proteins | sample 768731 | NCBI WGS metagenome assembly AUXO01 (sample SAMN02715735, study PRJNA202380) | gut metagenome | biome: sheep rumen | host: Ovis aries | place: New Zealand: Palmerston North
TCCTGTCAAATCCAAAACGTCCCCATGGATATTATTGTTGGGGACGTTGCTCCTGTTGAGTTTATTATATAAACTCTTACGTCGCTTTCGTAGTGTGCCCTGCTCATCTTGCTCTCGCAAGCTGACACCGGCACACCGGCTGACGCTTTCCAAAACGTCCCCATGGTATTTGTAAATGTACTGTATTATGTATTATAACTTACTTTTAAATTTTTTCAAGAGTGAATTTGAAAAGAACACTTTGTACAATGAGCTTTTGGATGCAACATTAAATTGTCTTCCAAATCATAAAGCTTTTGAATCCTTGTTACCAATAGTGCACCGCAAACAGGACACTTTAATCCGCCAGCTTCGTTTAATATCAACTCTTTCAAACTTTCAATAACCTGATCAGAAACAATATGATTATCAAAATCTTTTTCTAGTTTTTTTATTTCTTCAGGAGAACATTTTAAAACTTTCGCCAAATTCTGACGAACAGTAACAGACAAAAACAATTCCTTACCTGATTCGATATCTTCAATTTGTTCTAAAGGCAAATTTGTAACCATCGCCAAGCCTTTTGGTGATAGTCCTAAATTATCTCGTTTTTTCTGTATAAATTGCGCTAATGTTTGCATACAGAAATTATAAATAAAACAACCTCTTTGTACAAGAGGTTGTTTGTGTAGAAATTCTTTGGTTATCTATATTACCAATAATATGTAGAACCACCGTTGTTTGAAATTTTTACTCTTTCAACTTCGGATGAAACCATTTTACCACCTGAAAAATCATAATATGCTTTTTCCGGTTTTCCATCATCTCCAATATATGGATTACCATTTGGATCGTAAACTACAGAACCAAACAAGAATTGACCTAATTCCTGACCTCTTAGATATTCTGCTTCTCTGCCGTTTGGTAAATTATCCATTCTGTCATAGATTCTTGCAGAATTACGTCTACCATCTCTGTTATTTGTTCTTATTTCATAATCTGTATATTGGAATCTTGGATCAGATGATTTCGGGAATTTTAACTTATCATAATCAGTTACTTGATTTTCAGGTATCAAAAATCTTGTAAATTTGATGCCTCGTCCCGGAACATCTACAATTTCTGTCCTAATGTATGAAACTTTAGGATCTTTAGGATCATCATACATATCAGAAACTTTTGTTATCAAAGATAGTGTTTCAGCATTAGTGCCAATACTATCTAATTTTGTTTCATACAATTTATAATCATATTCGTTATATGCTACAGAACCAATAAATACTACATGGTTTTGATTACTTGATGGAACAGGTCCATCTAATTCACAACCAACATTTAAACCTTGTGCAATCAAAGAATCAGCTATATGCCAAGGATATTCTTTTATATAAACCGGTTCATAAACTGTTTTTGTTATTGTATCAGTATCATGAATTCTAATTGTATCCCTTACGATAATAGGTTTTCCGTCTTTTCCGCCACAAGCCCAAGCCCAAGCGTCACTATGTGTATCAGACCATGCTTCTGATTCAGTTGATATTAAATCCTTTTCACAAGATGTCATTGTTCCTAATGTCATTGCACCAATACCACCGGCAATAATCGCATTTCTGATAGGATGACGTTTTCTTTGTCCAAAGCTTATCATTGCTGAGTTTTCAATAGCTTTTGCTGCATCTTTTGACATTGGGGCACTCATTTGAGGATAGCTTTGAGATGATTGGTTATTTGCTTTTTTCTCCAATTTACCTTCAAATTGAGGAGTTGAAGAAATTCCGTTAATAGCTTGTACGTTCATATTAATTTAATTTACCTCCGAACTTTCTACACTTTGCATGTATATAAAGAAGAAACATGTTTTTATTTGCCACTAAAATTATAACAAAAACATGTTTCTTCTTAAATTTATTAATATAATTGAGTTTGTGCCGTTTACAAATTGTAATAATTTGTTAATTTGCAGCTAATTTTTCCCTTACAAGTGTTTCAACCTGAGAAAGAATATCCGAATTTTCAGCCAAAAATTCTTTTGCTTTATCACGTCCTTGACCTAATTTTTCATCATTAAAGCTAAACCAAGAACCGGCTTTTTTAACAATGTCAAGGTTTACTGCAACATCAAGAATGTTACCGATTTTGCAAATTCCTTTACCAAAAATAATATCAAATTCTGCGGTTCTAAATGGAGGTGCAACTTTATTTTTTACAACTCTGACTCTTACATGGTTTCCTACATCTCCTTCATCACCCTTTAAGCCTTCTGTACGTTTAATTTCCATACGAACAGATGCATAATATTTAAGAGCATTACCACCCGTTGTTGTTTCAGGATTTCCGTACATAACACCAATTTTCATACGCAGTTGGTTAATAAAAATAACTGTGGTATTAGTTTTACCAATAATACCTGTCAATTTTCTTAAAGCTTTACTCATCAAACGAGCTTGAAGCCCCATTTGTTGATCTTCCATTGAACCCTCAATTTCTGCTTTTGGAACCAATGCGGCAACAGAGTCAACAACAACTATATCAACAGCTCCTGAACGAACTAATTCTTCTGTAATATCAAGAGCCTGTTCACCCGTATCAGGTTGAGAAATCAACAAGTCATCAATTTGTACACCCAAATTCCTTGCATATTCAGGATCAAGAGCATGTTCTGCATCAACATAAGCAGCAATACCGCCTCTTTTTTGGCATTCCGCAACGATATGTTGTGCAAGAGTTGTCTTACCTGAACTCTCCGGTCCATAAATTTCTATTATACGACCTCTGGGAACACCTCCAATTCCTAATGCAACATCAAGTGCTAATGCGCCTGTTGGAATTGCATCAACATTAACAGTTGCCTTATCACCGAGTTTCATTATAGAACCTTTACCAAAATCTTTTTCAATTTTTTCAATTGCAAGCTTTAATGCTTTATTTCTTTCTTCAGATGGAGAAACTGTTTCCATTTCTTTTTCTTTTACTGCCATTATTTATATCCCTTTTTTATCTTGTTGGTTTTAACCCAAACTACAATCTTTGGCTTTAACCTGCCATTCTAAACAGAGCAAAAAATCCCATAAAACACATCAGAACGACTAAACTAATCCCATGTCTGTTTTTCTTTTTTCTTATAAAAACCTAAACCTACCGGTTTATATGAGTTTAAATCATTTTTTAGTTGATAAATTTCTTTATTAAGGTCAATAATTTTTTGTCTTAAAGTTTCATTATCCGTTTTGCAACGAATCAATTCAACTACAACTTCATCCATTCCTTCAAGTTTTTCGTCAATAACTTTAGAAATTTTATTGCTCAATTTGTTTTCTAAATCTTTTAATGAATTTAAAATATTCATAATAGCAGAAGGTTGTCTGTTTTCAGATTTTACAGGGGGCATTGATGCTCCTTTCATAGCTTGAACTTTACGTAAATTTTTTACTTCTTCATAAGAAAAATATGTATGACCTTTACTATTTTTCCTTGGCAAAATTGAAGCTTTTTTACATAATTCAATTATTTCTTTATTATCTGTTCTGAGTATACTTCTAACCTCTTGCGGAGATAAAGTTTTTCCCTCTAACTCTTGTTCTAATATCATTACTTTTTATCCCTCAAAAAATTTCTCCACTTTTATTGTATTTTATATGTATAAAAAAAACAAATATTTTTACAATCTTGTAACAATTACTTAATATAAAAATTCAATCATTTAGCCGGATTGCATTATTTGAAATTTTAAACTATAATGTCCTTAACTAAAGGTGGGTTAGATTATGAAAAAGAGATTTATTTTATTAACTGCATTATTATTAACGAGTCTTGGAGTACAAGCGGCAGATTGGCAACCGGTTGCCACTGATGTTCCAAACGTAGACTTATACATTGACAATGATTCCGTTCATTATATTAACAATGATGAGTATTTATATGCAATAAAATACAAAACAGGTATTGCTGATGAAAAGGTTGCATATATAAAATCAAATTCAAAAACCAAATATATTGGTGTTATTTATACAACAGAATTTGATGAAACAAATTATAAACCTAATGCAGTTTTTGCAAATCCTCATGTATACATGAAGCCGATCAATAACAAATCTTTCTTAAAAGATGTACACAATTATGCGATTGCATATGCAAATGGAGCACAAATTGCTACAAATAATGCTGTATATTCGTATAACAAACCATTACTAAGAGATGATTTGCAAGTTTCTTATAAATCCAAAAATTCTAAAGATGTTTTGACACAAGCACAATTGTCAGAATATGTTGCTAAAACTTGTGAAATTTTGGAAAGCAATTGGACCCCTCCGGAATCAGGACGAGGCTCAAGGGCAATAATAATATTGACAATCGGTGCAGATGGCAGCTTGTTAAATTATAGTTTTGCTGAAGCTTCAGGTGATAATATTACAGACAGATCTATTCTTAGCGCTGTCGAAAAAACTGTACCTTATCCAAAATTCCCTGAAATAGCAAAAGGTGTTTATTCATTAGATTTTCAATTTGTGTTTGAACACGATACGTTGAAAAAATCAGTTGTATACTAAAAAATATAGTTCATAATGAAAAGAGCCTTTCTAAAAAGGCTTTTTTTGTGTATTAGTTATTTTATAATTATGTTCCAACTATACATTTTACATATTTTTAAAAATTTTGTAGTACAATAGAGTTTGTAATATAAGAAAGGTGGTTTTATAATGGCAAAGTTTGTATGTACGGTTTGCGGATGGTCTACAGAATCCGATAAAGTTCCAGACAGATGTCCTCTTTGCGGAGCTACAACATTTAATGAAATTGGCTCAGCTAACGGAAAAGTTTATGCTTGTGAACATAAAGTTGGCGACGGTAAAGTTGAAGACAAAGAAATTATGGACGGATTGAGAGCAAATTTCGCAGGTGAATGCACAGAGGTCGGCATGTATCTTGCAATGTCAAGAGTTGCAGAAAGAGAAGGATATCCTGAAATTGCAGAAGCTTATAAAAGATATGCATTTGAAGAAGCTGAACACGCAGCTAAATTTGCTGAACTTTTAGGCGAAGTTGTAACAGATTCTACAAAGAAAAATCTTGAACTTAGAGCTGATGCTGAACATGGTGCTTGCGAAGGAAAGTTAGCTATTGCAAAACGTGCTAAAGAATTAGGTTATGATGCAATTCATGATACAGTTCACGAAATGGCTAAAGACGAAGCTCGTCACGGAAAAGGCTTTGACGGACTTTTGAAAAGATATTTCAGCTAATTTCAAACCAAAACATAATAAAAAAGCATTGATTATTTAAATAATCAATGCTTTTTATTGTTAATTTTCTCTTAATGATTCTTCTATAAATTTTTGAGGTTCATCTATAATAAATTGTAAATCTTCAGGATATTTTATATAAGAATAATCATATTTTTCGGAATTTACACAAAAAGTTGCAGTTCCGTAATCTAATAATCTGCCCATTGAAGATTGCGAAACATCTATTATATTCAATTTTTCTAAAGGAATTTCTATTTCAGCAGTATTTAAAATGCCTATTTTTATATGAGCTGATTTTGTCGTAATTACAATTTTATCGGATTTATACCTTGCAACAGGATAAACAATAAGTACTAACATTGCTATAACAATAACCCAACTAAAAAAACTGTGAGTATTTAAAAAAATAACCCAAAAATATACCAAAAATAACGGTGTTAAAAATGCAGGCCAAAACAATGCCATCCAATGCTTTTTTATATCATAAAGAACAAGTTCTTCACCGGTATATAAAGGTTCATGATTAGTTTCTGATGTTTTAACTTCTACAACGATTCTATTATTTTGAGAATCATTTTCATGTACAACTTCTTCTACAATTTGTTTAGAAGATTCAATACTGTTTCCAATTCTTAAATCAGCTCCACAATATCTGCAAAAATTGTCATCTTCTTTTATCGGTTTTCCGCATTTTGGACAAAACATCATAGCTCTCCTTGGAACTTGATTTTATCATGTTATTTGACTTTAGTCAATTGACGTTATACCATAATTAGACGGAGGATTTATGAAAACTAAAGAAGAACTTTTAAAATTATATAATATGGATTTAGATGAATTACTAAAAATTTCATCACAATATATAAAAGACGGCATAGAATTTTGTTCACTCATTAATGCACGAAACGGAAAATGTTCACAGAATTGTAAATATTGTGCACAAAGTTCACATTATTGTACAAATATTGAATCTTATCCTCTTGTAAGTATTGAGGAAGTAAGGAAGGTTGCATTGGAAGCAAAATCTAATCACGCATCTCGCTTTGCAATAGTCACGTCGGGAAAAACCCCTGATGAGGGCAGAGATTTTCAGATTGAACTTGATATGATAAAAGAAATAAACAAAATTGATGGATTAAAAAGTTGCGCTTCCATAGGAATTTTGAACGAAGAACAGGCTAAACAATTGGCTGAAGCAGGTTTAAAAAGATTTCACCACAACATAAATACTTCAAAGTCATATTATCCTGAAGTTTGTACAACTCACAGTTGGGATGACAGATACAATACCTGCAAACTTGTTAAAAAATACGGAATGGAGCTTTGCTGCGGTGTAATTTTAGGCATGGGCGAAAGTGTTGAACAACGAGTTGAAATGGCAATGCAGCTTGCTGATATTGAACCAGATTCGATACCGATTAATATATTAATGCCAATTCCGGAAACTCCGTTTGAAAATTATCACAATAAAATTGACGAAGAAAATATTTTAAGAACTCTTGCAATATTCAAAATTGCAAATCCACATTCAATTTTACGTTTTTGCGGTGGCAGAATGAGGTTATCCGAAGAAAATCAGCGCAAAGCTTTAAAAACATGTGTTGAAGGAATTATGGTCGGAAATTATCTTACAACAATCGGCAAAGCACCGGAAGAAGATATAAAAACAGTTAACGAACTTGGTAAAAAAATTATTTAAAAAAAGACCTCGTATAGAGGTCTTTTTTTGATTAAGATTATATTCTGTTGTGCCAAACTCCGCCTTTTCTGTCAACAAAAGCATCGTACGCAGACCAAAATCTAAAAATACCTGTTAAACCTAATACTGCGTGAGTTATATTTTTATCCTTTGGATTATCCAACATGAATTGCCCCAAACCAGGCCACAACAATAATGATACTGCCGCTGAACCTACAGATTTTCCTGAAACTTTACCCGGTTTACCTGTTGTTGCAAAAGCGGGAGTCTGTAATCCTATAATTGCAGCTAAAATTGTTAATACTAATAATTTTTTCATATTCCACCTTTTCCTTTATTTAGAACTTGCAAGTTCTTTAACTTCTTTTCTCTTTACCTTGTTTGTAGCTGTTCTTGGCAAAGGATCTTTGCTAACTATAATATTAACCGGTCGTTTATACGATGTTAAGTGAGTTGCAAGCTGTTTTACCTCTGCTCTAACCACTTTTTCAAGCTCTTCATCAGAATATTTATCGATAATTTCAGGTTTTGGAACAACCATAGCTGCAATTTCTTCAGTACCGTCTTTTACACCGGATGTTCTGACTAAACCAAATACACAAACTTCCGAAAATAAAGGACTTGCTTCCAACACAGCTTCAACTTCTTCCGGAAATACTTTTTTACCACCTGAAAGAACAATCATATTCTTAATTCTTCCCGTAATATATACAAATCCGCCATTTTTGATTTCCGCAATATCACCTGTATGGAAAAATCCATCCTTGTCGATGACTTCGGCAGTCAATTCCGGTTGATTATGATAACCCTTCATAACTGACGGTCCTTTTACTAAAAGTTCACCTGTTTCAGGATCAACTTTTGCCTCATAACTTTTCAACGGTCTGCCAACAGTTGCCAAATCTCTTGGATTTTCAACGTTCATGGTTACAACAGGGCTCGTTTCAGTCAAACCGTAACCTTGGAATACTTTTATACCGATTCTGTCAAAAAATTCACCGACATTTAAATCTAATGGCGCACCACCGGAAATACATCCTACAAATTTTCCGCCAAATTTTTTGTGATAATTTTTGAACATCAAGCGTTTTAATCTGTATGAAGGAACAAATTTTGCTAATGCATATTTGATTTTAAATCTCAATTGAGCAAATTCGTCACGAGATTTAATCTCATTTTCTGTTGTTGTTTTTAAAAGCTTCAAGAAAGCCGGAACAACAATCATAAATTGAATGTGTTTTTCTCTCATTATGCTCAAAATGTCATTTGGTTTTAGACTTGGAGTATAGAAAATTGAACAGCCAAATTGCATAAACGTTGAAAAACCAACAGTCATTTCAAACAAATGGTTCATCGGCAAAATTGACAACAAATTAACATTTCTAAACGGCATAATTTTGTTTAATGTTTCATCCAAATCGTACATTTGAGTAAGCATATTACCAAATGTTGTCATAACACCCTTTGGTTTGCCTGTTGTACCTGATGTATAAATAATTAATGCTGTATCGTGTGTTCTTCTTATTCTCCATTTTGCTTGATAAACATCAGGAAGTTGATAAATGCTTGTACCCTCCATTCCGTAATACGGTTCATCCATAATTAAAAGTGTTTTTAGAGAAGGAATTTCTTCCTGCAAAAATTTTGCCATTTCAACATGTTTGCGAGAAACAAGAATAACTGATGGCAAACAATCTGAAAGTATGGATTTTAATTCGTACTTTGTAAGTTTTATATCAAGCGGAACACTAATTGTACCTGCAATAATTGATGCAAATACACAAGCTCCAAATTCAGGTTTTGATTCTGAAAGAATTGCAACTCTCTCACCTTTTTCTACCTGCAATTCATTAATTAAATATGCACCTAATTTTCTTGAAAGATTGCCCAAACCAGCGTATGTCATCTCTTTCCAACCGTATTGATTTTTCATGCCTAAAGCTACTTTATCAGCGTATTTTTCAGTTCTTTCCTGAAGAAAGGATAATATATTTTTTCTGCCTAATCCCATAATAACCTCTTTTTCTGTTATTACATTATATATGAAATAGTGATAAAAGCAAATTATTAAAAATTTTGTATTATAATTAAAAAAAAGGAAATATAAATGAAAAAAGTATATATAGACACAATGGGCTGCCAAATGAACAAATCAGATACGGAGAGAATGCTTGGAATGTTGTCCCATTTTAATTATGAAGAAACAAAAACCCCGGAAGAAGCTGACCTTTTAATGGTTAATACTTGTTCTATAAGACAACTGTCTGAAGATAAAGCATTTAGTGCTGTTGGAACTTGGGGAAAATGGAAAAAAGAATTTGGAAAAGATATAAAAATTGGGTTTTGCGGATGTGTTGCTCAGCAAAAAGCCCAAGAGATATTTAAACGTGCACCTTATGTTGATTTCATTTTAGGTACACATAAAATATATGCATTACCTGAAATTATTGAACGTATCAACAGAGGTGAAAAAGTTTGCGAATGTACAGAAACCAACCAAACTGAAGACGACAAAGCAAAAAATTACGAAATTCAACGTGTAAAAGGTGTTGGCGCATGGATTCCTATTACCGAAGGATGCAACAACTTTTGTACATACTGTATTGTTCCGTATACAAGAGGCAGAGAACGCTCAAGGGAACCTGAAATTATTATAAAAGAAGCAAAGGATGCACTTGCATCAGGTTATAAGGAAATAACACTTTTGGGACAAAATGTTGACAGTTATGGAAAAGACTTCAAAGATAAACAGTACCGTCTTGCACAACTTTTGACGGATTTGAATAATTTGGAAGGCAAATTTAGGATTCGTTTTGTAACCTCTTATCCGACAGATATTACTGATGAATTAATTGATACTGTAGTAAAACTTGATAAGGTGTGTGAATATTTTCATATTCCGATGCAGTCAGGCAGTACGCCCGTTTTAAAGGCTATGAACAGACGTTATACAAGAGAAGAATATGCAAAAATTGTTCAAAAAGTGAGAGGAAAAGTTCCTGATGTAACCATAACAAGCGACTTTATTGCCGGTTTCCCCGGAGAAACAGAAGAACAGTTTGTTGAAACACTTACTGCTATTGATGAATTTGAACTTGATTACTCAAATGTTGCAGCATATTCCCCAAGAGAAAAAACTGTTGCAGCAAAATGGGTTGATAAATATATCCCGGAAGATATAAAAGATGAACGTTTTCAAAGATTAAACAAAAAAATTCAGGAAAATTGCCTTAAATCAAACAAAAAATATGTTGGACGAGAAATGGAAGTTTTGGTTGAAAATTTTTACGAACATAAGGGAAAAATGATTAATACAGGCAAAACAAGGAATTTTAAAACCGTACATATCCCTTGTGACAAAGACTTAACAGGACAATTTGTGAATATTAAAATAACCGAAGCAAAAACTTGGTATGTAAAAGGTGAACTAATTTTATAATGAAAGAAATCTTTCTGACTACTGAAGATAATGTCAAAATTGCTCTAAACCATTATAATAACAATCGTAATGAAGTTATAATTATTGCGCACGGCTGGTTTATGACGAAAGACAGTAATGCTTTTCAACAAATTTCAGAAGAATTTTTTAAACATTTTGACGTTATAACTTTGGATTTTCGAGGACATGGAAAAAGTGCAGGGTTTTATACATTCACCTCAAAAGAAATTTTTGATTTAAAAACAGTTGTAGATTATGCCAAAAAACAGTATTCAAAAATTTATCTTGCAGGATTTTCTTTAGGAGGAGCTTTAGTATTAATCCATAGTGCAAAATTTAGTGATATAGATAAAATAATTGCAGTTTCGGCACCATCTGATTTTGATAAAATAGAAAATCAAGTATGGAGAAAAGAAGCATTTATTCCTACGTTCAAAAAATTTGAACTAAAAAGGTGGTTTTCTGTTCGCCCAAGCGTGATAATAAGAAAAAAAAT
>AUXO017275014.1_pt1 | contig 10856 bp, 12 predicted proteins | sample 768731 | NCBI WGS metagenome assembly AUXO01 (sample SAMN02715735, study PRJNA202380) | gut metagenome | biome: sheep rumen | host: Ovis aries | place: New Zealand: Palmerston North
TTATTTCATAATTAGTAATCATATTTTCACCAATATTATTTTTTGTAATAATTATCCATTTATTCATAAAATAATTACTAGATAATTTAATTCTTGAATATTAATAATGCATCCATATTATGAAAAGTAATGTGTTTGTCTGAAGGATTATCAATGCTTGATAAAAACATAGGAAAACTAGAAAAAAATGTGCATAATTATAAATACTCCGAAGATTATTGCAATTATACAATAAAAATGCTAAAATATATGTATAAGGAGGATATAATTATGGGATATAAAGATCAAGATGGAAATTGGATAGAAGAATTTAGATCTACACTATATGATACTGAAGAAGAAGCCAAAAAGAAAATTGAAGCTGTTTATCAATTTCATGTTATTGAAAATGGATGGTTGTTGAATGGAAAGCCTAGAGTTGAAAAAAGTGGTAACAAATTTGTTGCTGTAATCCCTTTGAAAAAACCAAACGAATTCGATAAACCAAGACAAAGATAAAAATTTGAATAGAAGACGTGTGTTGCCTTCTTTTTTATATACTATGGATTTAAATGACTCACTATTTGACAATTATCAGATGAAGATTACGATTATAGGGTAGAAGATATTAATTTAGTTAATAATTTCAAAGTTGAGAAAGTAATCTTTAATTATGAATCTTATAATGATTTAGAAAAAATATAGTTATAAGAAAACTAGAAAATAATAGAATTGCTGATTTAAATTTTTTTATGGCCTAAATAAAAAAGAACTGAATAATTAACTTTTATTCAGTTCTTTAATAAATATAATTGGTATTATTCTCTTTCTTTAATAAATAAATTAAGTAGAATACCCACTATTGAAGCAAGACTCATACCCGATATTGTAAGAGAAAAGTCTCCTTTTACTATACTAATAGCCGCCCCTCCTAAACCAAGTACCAACATTGATGAAGCTACTATTACATTTTTATTTTTTTCAAAATTCACTTGATTCTTAATTAATACCTTTAAACCATTTACAGCAATAAAACCATATAGAAGTAGGGATACTCCTCCTAGTACTGCATTAGGTATTGTCTTAGCAATAGCAGTAAATTTACCTAAGAAACCAATTATTATTGATATAACAGCAGCAAGACCTATTACTTTAACCGAAGCAACTTTAGTCATACCAACTACTGAAGTATTTTCACCATATGTCGTATTAGCAGGTCCTCCAAGAATACCAGCAACTAGAGTAGCAACACCATCTCCCATTAAAGTTCTATCTAATCCCGGATCTTTAATTAAATCTTTACCAATAATATTAGATAGAGAAGTATGGTCTCCTATATGTTCACACAAAGTAACAAGAGCAATAGGAGCAATAGTAATAATACCTGTAAAACTAATGCTATAATCTTTAAAAGGAATAATAAATTTTGGTATACTAAAGAAACTAGCTTTAGATACTTCACTAAAATCAATCATACCAAGTATTGCTGCTAGTACATAACCAGATATAATTCCAACTAAGAAAGGTATTATTTTAAAGAAGCCTTTAGCTCTAGTCATCACAATAGCGGTAACTAAAAATGACACAAAACCTACTAAAACTACCTTATAATCAATTTCTCCTCCCGATAATCCAAGTTGTGAAATAGCAGATGGTGCTAAACCTAGTCCAATAATCATAATCATAGGTCCAATAACAATAGGGGGAAGTAGTTTTTCAAGCCATTCTTTACCGACAAATTTAATAATAATAGCAACGATAATGTAGATAAGTCCTACACACATTACTCCAGTCATTGTTCCTGATATTCCACCTTTTAAATATGCTGCTGCTATCGGTGTAATAAAAGCAAATGAACTACCCAAATAAACGGGTGATTTCTTTTTCGTACACAATATATAAATAAGTGTACCAATTCCTGATGTAACAAGTGCTACAGGAATAGTAAGTACTTCAGTGCCAGCAGCACTATTAACTAGTATTGGAACAAGTATTGTTGCACCAAACATAGCAAATACATGCTGGAAAGCAAGTACAATCCATTTCCCTATAGGTGGTACTTCATTAACATCATAAAGCATTTTTTTCTTTTCCATTTTATCCTCCTTCTGAGTAAAAAACTATAAAAAAAGAAAGTATATCTAAAAAATATACTTTCCAATAAATAAAACAGAAATAAGAAAATAAACACCCATATTATAAGCAGCATCTATAAAATTAAGTTGTTTAATCTTATTTCTATACGTCATAATTTTTTACTCCTATTAAATAATAATACAAATATTTTTATTTGTAAATACTTTTCATAAACATTATAAATAAAAAATAATAAAACGTATCAACATATCAAAATTAACTTTTTATTATTATTTAGATTTCCCTTTTTTAATTTTTTCTAGCATTTCAGTTAAAAAATAATATTCAGGAGAATCTTCTTCAATATCTTTTAGACTTCTAATTTTTCCATCCATAAATCTTACATTAGTACTATTTATATTATTAGAATGAATATCTATAAGAGAATAATCACTATTCATAAAAGAAATTTGACTTTGATCAAAATTTAATTCTATTCCTATTCTAAGATAACCATCTAATTCTTCAATAAAAATTAAAGCACCATTACGGTTGCCATTATTATACTTATCATATAAAGTAATAAATGATTCTCTTAACTCATTTAATAAGTCTTGTTTACTATTAATATCCATAAAAACCTCCAAAATATCATGAACTTAAAATTTGAAACACAAAACATAAAAATCCTTGAAATCCAAGGAATTAATAACAAAATGGTGCCTGTGAAGAAGAAGTCGAATAACTTTTCTTACAAACTTTAATAGGTAGTAATAACTTACTAACTACTAAAATTATATCATATACTAAATGCTTTGGAACAAAAAATTGTCAAATTTACAATATTTTTGTTAAAATTATTTATTTATATGTTAAAATAAATATAGAAAGGTAGGGAAAAAATGAAAATTCATAAGTATGATGATGAATATGCTACAAAAAATGGTACTAACGGAGTAAAAGAGTATCTAATAGCAATTATAGTTGGAGTTATAGGATTAATAACACCTGCTATATTATTAGGAATTGGAACTATAAATTTTATGTCTGCATTAATAATATGGATTATAGTAATTTTAATTCTTGTATACTTTATTAGAAAGGCTGGTGTAATTAAAAAATCGTCATTATCAGTTTTAATAGAAAATAAAGACGAATTATACTATATGATGATTACTCCAGATTTTAGAGGTAGTATGTTTCCAAAATCTTTTACGGCTTTATTAGCAGGTCCATCTGCTACATTTGTGGAAAACAAGGTTTATGCAGAAATGGTGGCTGCAGAAATGGCACAAAATGATGAAATAATAACTGCTTTGTTTGATTTATATCAAAAAAACGAAATAAAAACTACATTTGACACTGTTATGCATGGCAAGCCAATTTATGTTTCTAAAATTTTAGACAAAAATTTTAAAAACACGCATAAAAAGTTTTATAAAGTTACTTGTGTAAAAGATAATGGTAGAAAAGCAACAATTGAAATTCCTAATGTATATCCAACATTTTTTAAATAGTGAATTGGTACTTAAAAGTCGTGGCACGTTTCCGTTTACGATAGCAAATGAAAGTGGCGATAGACTTTTATAAATATATTTTCATTATGAAGTTTTGAAAATATATAATTGCAATTTAATGCAATTCAAAAAAACATAATTTTGCTTGAACGATAAGTTCTTGCAAATTATGTTTTAGGGTTTCAAAAGGAAGTATTCCCTTTGCACATACCTATTGGCTCTGCCAATAGAGAAGTGTGTTTTGTCTATTGGAAATAGATATCATTGACGAGCATTGCTCGTTTTTTTTATTATTTTAATCAATTTTACATTGATTACAGAACAATAGTTTGGTATAATTGATTTAGGAACATTTAATAAGTTGGGTGGAGCCAATCTTCTTGAAAAGAAGGGAAGCGAGAAAATGAACAAGAAGGATTTTTTAATTCTATCTCTAGTAATTATTATCTTCCTTTTACTATTACTGCTATTTATAGTTCTAATATAAAAGAAATCCACCTAACTCAGCAATGATTTAGGTGGAACGTAAATTTTACGGCAACACTCAACGTGCGATTATTAAGTGTTCCTTTAATATTGTATGAAGTTTCCTTCATCTATATACATAATAACATAAAAACGACTTTTTTGCAAGGTCGTTTTGCTTTATACTCGAAAAGTTCGAGTTTCCTATCAATCTGGTGGAGTCGAGGGGATTCGAACCCCTGTCCGTAAATAAAGCTATTTAGCCCTCTACAAGATTAGTAGATTATTAGTTTCATAAGTAAATAGACAATCTACTATCAAATTTACTTACTAGTTTATAGTTATTCATTATGAAGTCTAAACATAAATCATAATATAGTCTGCTTTATAAGTCCCTATTAATTCTCACAGACAAAGAATTAGAGGAACCTGTTGCCGCTATACTAAGCGTATGCAACAGCGCTTCTATAGCTGTTTCCAGTTATGTTTAATTTATCCCCGTTACGTGGAGAATAAGCGTCTTGCTAGCTAAACACTAATATTTCCGTCGAAGCCAAAAACGACCCCATGCACATAGAATTATATCAAACAAGTGTTCTTTTGTCAAATTTTTATTGTAAATTTATTGTAATATTTCAAAAATTAATGTATAATTACCTTAGATAAAAATAGGAGTGAGACAATGAATACTAATAATAATAACATTGACAAAAATTATTTTGGAGTAAGGCATTATAACGTAAAAATAGTAAAAGAAAAAATAAGTCCTATAAGATTTATAATTAATGTAATATCTTATGCTGTTTTTATGTGGTTAATACTAATAGGTATAACATTACTTATCTATATAGCAGATACTAAGATAAGAGCGGCTAAAGGAGATTTCACCCCTCCTAAATATAATGCTTATGTAGTACTAACAGGATCAATGTTACCTGAAATAGTTCCACAAGATGTAGTAGTAACTAAGAAAATAGAAGGAAAAGACTTAAAAGTAGGAGATATCATAACTTTTGTACCATCCGATTCTAGAATATCAAATATAATAGTAACACATAGAATTCTTAATAAATATTATGATGCTACTACTAACAAGTATACATATCAAACTAAAGGTGATGCAAACAACACACCAGATTTTACTTTAGCAGAAGATTCTAATGTAATTGGTAAAGTAATATTTAAAATACCAAAAGTAGGGTATATACAAGAATTACTGGCTACAAGAGGAGGATTAATAATTGTTGTATTAATACCGGCTTTAATAATATTATCTTATGATATAATGAGATTAGGAAAGAATATCGCAAAGGGCAAAAAAAAGAAAACTAAAACAGTAGTAAGAGGGTGATATAAATGTCTAAGACAAATAAATTTCATGTAAAAGAAATAAAAGATGAAGTAAATGTAACCGTCGAAGAAGAGAGAAAAGACCATTCACCCTTTTTTCTCTTGTTTAAGAGAAATAAATGGTTATGGTATGTTTTATTTCTATTATTAGCTTTAATAATATCGATAATAACAATATATGCTATAAGTAAGAATTTAGGCTCATCAAAGAAAGTAGAATATGACACAAGTGGAGTATTAGTATCATTTGATGAAGAAAATAAAAGTATTTTAAATGGTGTACCAATAACTGAAGCATACGCATCTAAATTATTTGATTCATCAGTAGCAAATGAAATAAATAAAGGAGTTGTAATAAAAGTAAAAGAAGTTACTTTTGAACTAGGAAAAATAATCTTTTACTCAGATAAAACAGCCTTAATAAAATATGATAATGGAAACTATGTAAAAGTAAAAGCACTAAATAATGATTATGGTGTTGAAGAAGATGGTACAATAAAAAGTAAAGCAGAAGCAAATAATGTATCATATGAATCAAAAGATAATAACGATTTAGGAATAAAATTATTATATCTATCAGATGGAACAGTAGAAATAACTAAAGATAATATGGTGTTTTTACTTAGAAATACCGATTTAACAAGCAATCCTGAAGAATTTTATACCAATTTAAGTGGAGTATCTGCTCCAATAAAAGAAGAAAGTAAAAAATATTATTCTGATGGAACAATAAAAGAAGATAACTATTTAATTGTAGATGGTACTAAACATTATCCTACTAAAGAAGAAACAATTCATGATGATATAAAAATAATATATTATGATAATGGTTATGCGGAAGTAATTCAAGGAGACTTAGATATAATAGTACAAAAAAGTGAACATATAAAATATGATGATAATATTTTTGAAATAGTAGATGGAACTAAAGAAGTAAATATAAAAGACTTTATTGATATAAAATCATTAGAATTAAATAATAAAAATAATAAAGAAATGAATTATATCATAGTACTAGAAGAAACAGATAATTATGCTAAGCATAAAGCCAGTAGAAGATTACCTAATGAATATGTAAACTATAGTATTTATCTAAATGGTAATAAAATAAATGGAACTTTAGATAATAATATAAAAGATTCATCAAGATATGAAGGATTAGAACTTAATAATAATACATATTTATTATATGAAGGTAAATTAAAATCATTAGAACAAACAGATATAAAAATAGGATTATGGATAAGTTATGAAAATATAACAAATGAATATATGAATAGTGCATTAATTGGTACATTAAAAGTATATGTAGAAGAATAAAAGAAAGGTGATAATATGAAAAAAAGAAAGAAAGTATTATTTGGAATAATAGTATCAATAGTATTAGCAGTTACTGCTATTGTCATAACTTTATCTTCTACTAGTGCATTATTTACACATAGTGATACAAGTACCAGAAGAAATAATTATAATACAGGAATATTATCCATAACAGCAATATCAAAATCAGATGTAATATCACTAGATAATACTCTACCTATGTCTGATGAACAAGGAATAGCTCAAGATCCATATATTTTCACAGTAAAAAATAATGGTAATGTCGATTATCAATTTGATATTCAATTATTATCTACTACAGCCAATACCTTTGATCCACAATATATCAAAATAAAAGTAGATAATGATGAAGTAACAACATTAAGTGCTTTAACAGATAGCAAAATAAAAACAAACTTATCACTAGCAGCCCAACAATCAATAGATGTATCAATTAAAGTATGGTTAGATATAAATACTCCTAATACTCAAATAGGAAAAACATTTACATCACAGTTAGTAATAAATGGCGTAGCAGTATCACCAACAACTAACTATGGAGTATCTGCTGCTGCATATATAACAAATCTATATAATAATGCTAATAAAACAGTTGTACAAAATAATAATATTGATTATAATTATGCAACATCAGTATCTTTAATGAATGATAGACTAGGAGGTACTACTAAAGACTTAAATGCCGGTAATATTCGTTACTATGGAGCTAGTCCTAATAACTATATATTATTTAACTGTAGCGATTATTCAAATCAAACAAGCGAGACATGTGAACAATGGCGAATAATTGGTGTATTTGACAATATGATTAAAATAATGAGGCAAGAAACAATAGACAGTTTAACTTGGGATAATACTAACTCTAACAATTGGGGAAATTCCTCTCTTAGTGATTATCTAAATAATGGTAATTATTGGATGGTAAATATAAATGATCAATCTAAAACCATGGTTGCGGACATAAATTGGGATTTGGGATCATCTCATAATCCAGCAGCGGATTTTTCAAATAACTATTATAGTTCAGAAAAATTATATCAAAATTATTTGGGAGTTAAAACTTGGAATGGTAAAATTGGATTAATTCATCTTTCTGATTATGGTTACTCAAGCGATTTTAATATTTGCACTGGTGAATTAAGTAACTATGATAGTATTATAAATTGTGCCAATAGTAATTGGATATTTAACTTACCAAAAAATCAAGATAGTAAACTTTTGACTCTTGACAGTGCATATGATAACGAAAAAAAAATATTTGTAATTAATTATTCAAATGGAAATGTTGTTTATAATGACATAAATGCAAACTCATCAGGTGAAGTTAAGCCTGTTCTTTATCTAAATGCAGATGAGAGTATTGCATCTGGAACTGGAACAAGTTTAGATCCATATAAGCTTAGATAAAACAACTAGGGGAGAAGTGTTATGAAAAAGGAAGAAAAAGAAGAAAAGAAAAAAAATATAAAGAAAAATATAAATGTTGAGGAAAAATCTAATATTATTGATAAATTAAAAGAAAGAATAAGAAATAAAGATAAAGAAAGCTTTAATTTAAAGGAAGTAATTATTATTATGCTTTTTTCTTTTTGTATAGGAATAGTCTTATGCTTTAGCTTATTTAGTATACTAGTAGGTAAAAACTACTTTAAAGTTATTCATGATTTAGATAAAGTAATCGATACATATTATGCTATTGTGGATAACTACTATGGAGAACTAGACAAGAACTCTTTAGTAGAAGGTGCTGTTGAAGGTATGATATCAAGAGTAGGTGACACATTTACTAGTTATGCTGATACTGATACTACCGAATCTTTCAATGAAAAAATTAATGGTAGTTATGAAGGAATAGGATGTTCAGTAGCTACCTATACAGATGGTACGATAGTGGTAGTTTCTGTCTTTGAAGATAGTCCTGCTAAAAAAGCTGGTCTAGAGGTAGGAGATATTATCCTTAAAGTAGACGGAGAAAGTTACGAAGGTAAAAATAGTATTGATATATCTAACTATATAAAAGATAGTGGTAAAGATAAAGTAGTAATAACTATTAAAAGAAATGATGAAGAAAAAGATATTACTATTAACTTAAGTAAAGTTGAAATACCATATGTAAATGGTGAAATACTGGAGGCTAATGATAAGAAGATAGGTTATATATCTATATCATTATTTGCAGGTACTACTTATAAACAATTTGAAAATAAATTAAAAGAATTAGAAAAAGAAGATATTACTGGATTAATTATTGATGTTAGATCTAATTCAGGTGGATATCTATCTTCAGTTACTGATATATGTAGCTTATTCTTAAATAAGGGAAGTATTATCTATCAGTTAGAAGATACTTCTGGTACTGTTAAGAAAAAGGATATTACGAAAGAAAAGAGAACTTACCCAGTAGCGGTACTAATCAACAAAGAAAGTGCTTCAGCTTCTGAAATACTTGCATCCGCTATTAAAGAAAGTTATAAAGGATTAGTTGTAGGTACTAATAGTTATGGTAAAGGAACAGTCCAACAAACTAAGAAATTATTAGACGGCAGCATGATAAAATATACTACTCAAAAATGGTTAACTCCTGATGGTAATTTTATCAATGAAGTAGGAGTAACTCCAACCAATATCGTAGAATTATCTGAAGAATATTTTGAAAATCCAAGTAGAAGTACAGATAATCAATTACAAGAAGCATTAAACTTACTTACAACTGATAATGAATAAATAGATTGATACAATTATTTGTATCAATTTTTATATAAAAAAACATATACTTTATTGGTGATATACGTGATAATTAAATGTAATGATAAAGAAAAAGGTTTACTGGCAAGACTTATGAGGGCAGAAGCTAAAGGCGAAGGTAATCTTGGTATGCTAATGGTAGGTAATGTATGCTTAAATAGAATCATATGTAGTTGTCTGACTTTTAAAGATATAAGAACAATTACTGATATGGTCTTTCAAAATCCTGGAGGATTTTCTGGAACTAAAAGTCCCTTATTTAATGGTAATGCAACTAATAGTGAATTATATCTCGCTGAACGTGTTTTAAAAGGAGAGTACTATCACCCAGCCACTAATGCTTTATGGTTCTATGCTTGTAAAAAAGAGGATACGTGTGCAAATACTTGGTGGAATCAAGATTTTGCCGGACAATATAAAAATCATTGCTTTTATGAACCACAAAGTGGTATATGTAAGGAACTAAGACCATGATAAATATTTTAAAAGGTTTTATTATTGGTATCGGTAAAATAATTCCTGGAGTATCTGGAGCAATCCTTGCTATATCAATGGGAGTATATGATAAAAGCATATACTATATAAATAACTTTAAAGATAATAAAAAAGATAGTATCAAATACTTATTACCACTTAGTATAGGAATAATAATATCTATTATCTTCTTTAGTAAAATAATTAGCTATTTATTAGATAAATATTATATAATAACAATGTTATTATTCGTAGGATTAATAATAGGTACTATTCCATCTATCACAAAAGAAATAAATAAAAAAGACTACTATTTAATAATAATATCTTTTATTATCTTTCTATCTTTATCATTACTTGGTGCAAATAATAATTACATTTTAAAAGAAAATATTACTGATATAATTGTATTTATATTATCAGGAGTACTCGAAGCCATAGGAACAGTAGTACCAGGAGTAAGTAGTACAGCACTATTAATGACAATTGGTACGTATAAAATAATTATATCATCAATATCAAATATCACCAATATTTCTAATATTGTAATTAATTTAAAAATAATAGTACCATTTATTATAGGTACTATAATAGGATTATTAATTGTCGTAAAAATAATTGACTATTTATTTAAAAAATATCACAACAAAGTATATTCCATAATACTAGGATTATTATTGTCTACTATTGTAGTAATGATGATAGACACTTTTAAATACCAGACATCTATATTAAATATATTTATAGGAATAATATTAATGATAATAGGAATATTTATATCAAATATATTTGAAAAATAAAAAAGACTCACAAGAGTCTTTAACTAACAAATGGTGACCAGTATGGAATTCGAATCCATGAATGCTGCCGTGAAAGGGCAGTGTGTTAAGCCACTTCACCAACTGGCCA
>AUXO011983917.1_pt1 | contig 10855 bp, 13 predicted proteins | sample 768731 | NCBI WGS metagenome assembly AUXO01 (sample SAMN02715735, study PRJNA202380) | gut metagenome | biome: sheep rumen | host: Ovis aries | place: New Zealand: Palmerston North
TTTAAACAATTAAAAAACGTAGTTTTACCAGCACCATTTCTACCAAGCAAGCCATAAATTTTACCTGATTCAAATGTATAGGAAATATCTTTCAATACTACAGTATCACCATAACGTTTAGATAAATTTTCAACATGTAACTTCATAATAACCTCCATAAAATAAGAAAAAAGTAGTCAAAAAACTACTTTTTAGAAACATAATGATAAGAGTCTCTACACATATCCTCTATTCCTAAGGTAGCTTTCCAACCTAACTCTTTATAAGCTTTTGTAGGATCTGCATAACAAGAAGCTATATCTCCAGGACGTCTATCTACAATCTTGTAAGGAACATCAATGTTATTAACCTTCTTAAATGTTTCGATTAAATCTAAAACACTATAACCAGTACCTGTACCTAAATTATAAACGTTAGTACCTTTTGATTTAACTGCTTTTTCTAAAGCTTTAATATGACCCTTTGCTAAATCTACAACATGAATATAATCACGAACTCCAGTTCCATCATGTGTATCATAATCGTTACCAAATACACTAAGTATAGGAAGTTCTCCAGTTGCAACCTTAATGATATAAGGCATTAAATTATTCGGAATACCATTAGGATTTTCACCAATTAAACCACTCTTATGAGCACCAATTGGATTAAAATAGCGAAGTAATACAACACTAAAATCAGGATCAGATACACAAACATCACGAAGCATTCTCTCAATAAAATACTTGCTCGTACCATAAGGGTTCGTTGTACCACCTACAGTTGCATTTTCAGTAATAGGTAATTCATCTGGATCACCATATACAGTAGCACTACTACTAAAAACTATATTCTTACAATTAAATTCTTTCATTACGGTAATTAAAGATAAAGTACTACCTAAATTATTTTCATAATAAAGAATTGGTTTACTTACAGACTCACCAACAGCTTTCAATCCAGCAAAATGTAATACTGCTTCAATACCTTCATTTTCTCTAAAGATTTTTCTTAAAGCATCTTTATCACAACAATCATTTTCATAGAAAACAACCTTTTTACCAGTAATGGATTCAATTGAATCACATACTTCTTTTTTACTATTAACTAAGTTATCAATAATAACAACTTCATATCCTGCTTCTAATAATTCAACACAAGCATGACTTCCAATATAACCAGTTCCACCAGTAACTAAAACTTTCATAAAACATCTCCGAACTTTTCTTGATATTCTTGATTAACAAGAAGCATCTCCCTGCCAATACTGCTATCTATACTACCATCTTCCATGCAATTATTCAAGAATAATTCTAAGTCACTCATAGCAATTTTAAATAAAGAAAAATCCGTCTCTGTTTCTTGAGCATCTAACCTTACATTATCAATATTTGGTTCTATATCTGAATAAACCACAAAATAATAAATCTTATTACAAACTCTAGAACCTGAATTCATATAATCAGGATCATAAGTAGTAATCATCATAAATGGACCATTCTTAATATCAATATCATATCCAAGTTCTTCACGAATCTCACGTTCTAAAGTAACCTCTAAAGGCTCATCTTTTCTATTATGCCCTCCAGGTAATTGATAAGTATGATTATTTTCTATTAATATTAGTTCATTATTTTTATTAATAACTAAACCTTTAACACGAATAACTTCATAATCTATATCCGCATCTGATAAATTAGCATCATTAATAAGTATCCTTTTCATTCTTTTCTTCTCCTCTACATCACATAACGTTCCCAGTACTCTCTATTACCAGAAGTTACCGTATTAAAATAATAATCAATGGTCTCACACATAACTCTAGCCTTTACCCAAATAGGCTTTCCAGAATTTAATGGGCTAATTTTAGAACCAGCCATCATAAATTCAAATGTACTAGCACGATCTTCATATTCATAAGTTTGTGCATAACTATTAACAAAGTATGAATTTTCACTAAAAGTAATATCATAAACATATTTTGATTCAAAAGAACCATATGTAAAATCTGATGGATTATAACTATTCCAGTTAACAAAAGCTCCACCTTTTAAATTAATAAAATGCTCCATATAATGGAAAGTTTCATGATTAAAACTATCTTCAAATGGAAAATCTATCGCAATAGAAATAGTTATACCATTTTTAGTACGTTCAGTAATACCAGTAATATTACCTGAAGAATATTTTTGAATTAATAACAAAGTAAGTGGAAGTCCCCCACTACGCATTTCTTGAAAGAAATTAGTAGGATATAAAGTTAAATTATTAGAAAGTGCAGATAAAGCACTATATATTTCCGCACTACTACGAATTGGCACAGTTTGATAACCACCAACAGAATAACCGTTCGTCTCATTTCCATACTTAACAGTAATACCATAAGTATTTTCTATAGTACTTCTTAAAGTAGCATTGGTACTATCAATAGATGGAGTGTTTTCAGTTGTAGTTTTAGATGGAGTACTCTCTTCATTAGATGAAGATGGTCTAGATGATTTATTTCCACCACTTCCTGTAGGATTATCATTAGTAACAGGTTTATCATTATTAGATTTATCGTCTTTACCAGGAGAAGTTTCCTCCTGAGTTTCAGTTTCTTTAATAGGGTCAGGAGCAGATCCATCAACTGTAGTAACGAAAATATTAGGATCATTTTCACTATTCAAATTAGCAATTTCAATAGTATTACTCTTACCAGTTTCTAATTGGAAGGAAAAACTTATTAACAATAATACTACTGAAAATGCGACTAAAACTTTGCCTAATCTAATTTTGAATTCGCGCATACAAAAAGACTCCTTCCTACTATATCCATTATAGCAAAACGGAGTCTAAAAATCTACAAAAATTGACTTACAATAAACATAATTAAGCAAACGGCTATAACAATAAATAAAATCATCCAACCACTTACTTTACCATTCTTACTCAAAGTAAATATTTTACCATCTTCAGAATGATTCATATCTAAATCTTCTACTAAATCACTAATATAACTTGTATCTTCAAAAGTAAGGCCATTAATACTTAACAAATCATTAGTATCAGTAAGAAAACGATACGTTAATAAATTGTCATTATTAAGATCAACAACATTATGTGAAACAATAATATTATTATCAATAAATTGATATAAAAAAGGACTTAAGAAATGAGACATAAAATTATCATTATGAGCAAATACTCCCTCTTTTAATAATTCCATCTTTCCTGTTTTATTATCAATCATACTAATTCGATTAGTAACAAAATCATTTCGCATTTCAAATCCATAATGAATTGAATTATCTTTATTTGATAAAGTTGATAATTCTATCACTTCTCGAATATACACTTCATAGTCCTTTGGTAATACTAATTTCTCATCCATATACTTTTCCCCCTAAAGAATGATTTATGCTTGTTGTGTAGCAGGTTGAACCCCAGTTGCAACAGCAGGAGCTACAGGTGCAGCAGGTTGTTGAGCAACAGGCGCAGCAGTTTGGCCTACAGGTTGTGCAGCTTGAGCAACTGCAGGAGCAGCAGCTTGTTGATTAACCGCAGGTTGAGCTGGTTGTTGAACTTGTTGTTGCGTAGGTTGTGCAGCTTGTGCTTGTGCAGGTTGAGTAGCCTGTGGTTGTCCAGCTACATTTTCTATTTGTAAAGACTTATTCATCTCACTAATTGCATCATACATCTTCTGAGATTCTTCAGTCTTTCCAGCTTTATATAATTCATTTGCTTTTTCAAGCATCTCTTGAATAATTTTATTTGCAGAATCTTTTAATTGTTTTTCCTTGTCATCTTCTGCTTTTTTATATCCAAGATTTACTCCCCCAGACTTAACTAAAGTAGTTAGAACTGAATTAGAGTGTTTATAAATATCCTCACTCAATACTCCTCTACCAAATAATAAAGCTTCTTGAGTTGGGAATGAACTAGCCAATTTATTAAATTGAGCACTATTAACAATAATAGCCTTAATTTGAACATCTTTATTAGAACGAAGAATCTTTTCTAATCTTGGAGTATCAACATGTGAAGTTTCATCTCCAACACTAGATTCATCTTCAGTATCTTCCATAGGAATTAATAATCCTCCACCTTCGGTACTATCATCAGTACCATTAGAAGAATCATCAGTAGCAACCTCGCCATCAGTACTTTCTCCATCAGCACCTGTTGGTATAATCAAATCATCTGAAGCATCAGGTATTACGCTTTCATCAGCACCTTCAGAATCATCTCCAATTGGAATAAGTACATTAGATTCTTCACTATCTTCAGTTTCCATTGGAATTAAATCCCCACTAGATTCAGCACCATCAGTAGTCTCTTCTGGAGGAGTTTCTAAAACAACCTCTCCATTTTCATCTACATTAGCTCCTTCAGTTGTTTCTTCAGCCGCTTGATCCTCTTCTTTAACATCCTCAGGATCATAACTTGGAATATCTAATGGAGCATCACTTAATTCAGGCTCTTCCTTTGGTACTTCCTCAGGTTCTATATTATCTGGTTGTACTATAAATGGTAAATCAGAACCATCATTTTCTTCATTAACTTTCTCCATTTCAGGAACATCACTAGGCGTTTCACTAGCAATAATAACAGGCTCATCAGTAGGTTCACCTTGAACTTGTTCTTCTATTGGTTCAAAAGCATCATCACTATTTGGACTAATATCAAATTCATTATTAGCATCCAAATCTGAATTACCCTCAAACACTTCTTTATTAACATCAACCATCACAGGTTCTTGAATATTTTGTTCAGTCATGACAGGTCCTTGAATGCTAGACTCTTCTAGTTGTGTCTCTTCCATAGGAGGCATCTCTTCTGAATTTTGTTCAACACCTTCTTGAACCATACCTTGATTAATATCTTCTTGAGGTATTTGTTCCTGTACCTCTGTTTCATTATTAACTGGATTTTGAATTTGTTCTTGATATTTAGGATCTTCATGATAATGATTACCAGAATTAATAATATCTTGAACTATTTTTTCATCTATAGAACTTAATTCTGAAATAAAGGAATCTAATACCTTAACAGAATTAGTTAAATTTTCAACTAAACCTAAAGTTTGATCAAGACTTTCATTTTGTTTTGTCCATAAATCAAGCATTTGCTGACGAACATTCTCATTTGGTTCAGTCCCAATACGTTGCTCTAAGTTTTTTAACATTGCTTCTTCACGGAAGATAATATCAAAGAAAGTAGCCTTTAAATTACGAACAGCTGCTTCATACTTTTTATCTTCAAAAACATAATAATCATTATTTTGCATTAAAGGCCACCTCCTATCTTATTCTTTATACATCTCAAATTATTGAGAATTAGCGATACGACGAAGTAGCTTTTGTACCTCAGTCCATTCAGTATCATCAGTTATCTCAGAAAGATTCATAACGTTAGCCTCATTATTCATCTTTGAAATATAGATTACACGATCATCTTCAACACCATAAGAATCAGACTTCGTATAAACCATATACTGACGAAGACCATCATCGCTTAATAAATAAGTAACGAGTTTAACCTTGTCTATGCTGCCATCAGGCATTACGATTTCTACATCCTTAGCATCACTCATAGCAAAAACTCCCTCTATTCTATTTTTAATTATACAGAAAAGTATAAAAAAAGTAAACAAAATAACTATAAAAAAAAGATGTAAAAACATCTTTTAAAACATTAATAATTCCGGCTTTACAAATAAGATAATTCCAATAATAAGCATTAATATTCCGCCTATTAAATGTGAGTATTTATTGTACTTAGTAGATATACCAGTAACATTCATTGTATATACTGCAATTATAAATACAACTAAATCATCAATTAAAAAAAAGAATATATATAAAAGCGTATATAAGAATCCCTCTAAACCAGTAGCTTCATTAATAGCAAGTAACTGTGTAAAAACAAGTGGTAGACCAGCAGAACATGCAAGTTCCACCAAATTAACAGAAACCGCTAAAGCCATAACACCAGCAAGAGCAAGTAAAAAACTCTTTTCATGAGTAAACTTCTTAATTCTAGAAAATATTTTTTTACGACGTTTATCATCTACAACTTCGCATCCACCATCTTGCTTTCTACTCCTAAGATAGCTTCTAAGATTCCATACACCACCTACTACTGCAAAAGCAGCAATAATATTACGAATAAAAATAGAAGTTGATACTTTAACAACTATATTTAACCAAGAAAACATAATAATCATATAGACTAAAGCACTTGTAACTAAGAAAGTTATTCCTAAAATAAGCATTCTTTTTTTATCTTTCATCCCAATTAAAACACTAATCAAGAATAATAAAACCCACATAGCACAAGGATTAAAACCATCAATTAAACCAATCAACGTTGCAGCTGTAACTAACGAAACATTTTTTAAATAAATAGTACCAATAAATGGAACATCTACTGAAAATTGATCTTCAAGTTCCCTCTCTTTATCCAAAAAAGTATTATCAAGTTTTCCATCGAATTTATCATCTTTAATTAATTTAACTATATCGCGAGCCCCATTTTCTTTATAGTATGTAACTCCTCTTTGAATACTTTTACCAATCGAATCACTATAACCAATAAAATAAGAATCTCCAATTATAGTCAAAGGTACTCCAGCCTTTTTAATTCCTATAGAACTAGCAACTTTATTCAAAAGTTCCTGATTATCAGAATCATACCAAACTTCATATCTTATAATTTCAACATCTTTATCATTTTCATACTTCTTTAAAAAAATCTCTTCTTCTGCACAATGTGGACATCCATCTCCATGAAAGAAATACATTTTAATTTTATGTGTTTCTTTTGCTTGTACAGGAATAGTAAATATAAAGAAAAAAAGAAAAAGAAAAAGAATTTTAACTATTTTCTTCATCAAGCAACTCCTCTACTATTTCTAACATTTCTTTCTCAGTTTTTTCTCCAATAACTCTTTTTACTTCTTTATCATTTGAAAAGAAAATAAAGACAGGTAGAATGTTTCCAGGAGAATACGAAAGTGCTTCTTCCTCATCCATGTCATAATCTAAAGAAAGAGTTTCAATTGGATACTCTTTAGTTATTCTATTCCAAATCTTATTCATAATCAAGCAGCCACTACACCATACAGCATTTATTTTTACAACTCTCATCTTATTCACCTCTAATATTTAAATCTTTTAAAAGTTTTTCAAATATAGAAACAAACTTATCAATTTCTTCTTTAGTAGTTTTATAAGATAGACTAATACGAATACTATGTTGAGAACGAACTTTATCCCTAGTAACTGCATATACAGCCTTAGAATATTCTGCAGATGAACAAGCTGTTTGTGTTGATAAATAAATATCATATTCTTCTAATGCATGTTGCATAGTCTCAGGTTTAATATTATGAAGACTAACATTAACCATATTTGGTAAACAAAAACAATTACTATTTATATCTATATTAAGATCTTTAAGTCTTTCCATTAAATAATCATGTATTTTTACAACTTTAGCAGTCTTTTCATCAAAATCTTCATATGCTAAACGCAATGCTTTAGCAGTACTTGCAATTAAAGGAGTTGCAGGTGTACCACTTCTAAATACTGTAGTAGATTTACCTCCATGAATTAATGGTTCAATAATAATAGATTCTTTCTTAATTAAACATCCTACACCTTTCATTCCAAAAAATTTTTGTGCAGAAAAACTAGCAAGATCTATATTTGTAAAATCTATTTTTTGTTTTCCAATACTTTGAGTTACATCACTATGAAAATAACATTTTGGATGTTTTTTAACTATTTTTGCAATTTCATCAATTGGTTGAGCTACACCTACTTCACTGTTTACTGATGCTATAGAAACTAAAATAGTGTCATCACGAATTAATTTTTCAAGTTCTTCTAAATCAACAATACCATTTTCATCTAATGGAACAAAATCTACATCAAAACCTAATCCCACTAAATATTGAATTGGTGCAATTACAGAAGAATGCTCAAGTTCAGTAGTAATAATATGTTTACCACGATTTTGATACTTCAAACAAATACCTTTGATTGCAGCATTATTTGACTCACTTGCTCCACTAGTATAAATAACCTCACTAGGTTTAACATCTAAGATAGAAGCAATTTGTTTGGTAGAAGCATCAATCAATTGATTAGCTTCCACACCTAGTTTATGTAATGAGTTAGGGTTACCAATATATTCACGACAGACCCTTGCATAAGTCTCAATAACTTCATCTGCAACTGGTGTTGTTGCACTATAATCCAAATAAATCATTCTATCATCTCCAAAAAAAGTATAACAAAAAAAATAATGTTATTAAAGCAAGTTCACAATATTTTCATAAAAAAAGTAGACCTAAGTCTACTTGTTAGTATTTAAATAATAATCTCTTTCTGAAATTGCATAAGATAAATCTAAAAGATTCTCATCATCTTCAAAATCCAATAATGCATCTTCGACTAAATATACAATTTCTTTTAACGATTTACAATTAGCATATGGTATTTCATAGTTGTCCAATGTCTGTAATTCTTTGTTCGTTAGCATCAATCCATTAACATCTACAAAAGATCCAGATTGAAAATCTAATCCTTCTCCAATTTCTTTTACATATTCATCCATAAAACTACCTCCTTATTGGCATGTATATCCATTATTCTTTAGATGAGTCATTAACTCACCCTCAGTATAATTATCATTAACCTTCAATGTTACAACATCACTACTCTTAGTATTAGAATTAATCTTCATAACTAAAGAATCTTGATTTTCAAAATCAATGTTATTAAGAATAAGCGTTTCATTCTTATTAACAGTTACATACACAATAACCCTATCTGTCAATTTAGAAACTTTAACTTTATCTTTTCCAAGATATGCATATGATTTCTTAATAGAATACATAATAGATTCTAATTCAGAATCATCCTTTAAATATTTCTCAGGTAAAATAATAGTTTTAGTTAGTTTCATAGCTGAAATTTTATTACCATCGATAGAAGATTCAAGTTTTTCTTCTACTGTAATATTAAAATCATTAGTTGTGCGTTTACTACAAGTAACAGTAGATTGTTTCACATTCGCAAATAAATATATAATAATAACTATAAATATAATTGCGATTAAGACTGGGAAAAATTTACCTTTACCATTAGTCATAATTACACCTCTATATGGCATTATTATATCAAAAAAAGTACTATCTTTGCAACTTTACAAAAAAATGGGTGTATTTTACAACACCCATTCAAACTACTTAATTTCAATTTGTTTGATTTCTTTTTTATCATCATCTTCAATCTTAGGAACATTAATACGAAGAATACCATTTTTAAATTCAGCATCTATATCTTCTTCAGTAACATTATCTCCTACATAGAATGAACGAGAACATTCTCCATAGAATCTTTCAGAATGAAGATATTTTTCTTCATCTTCATTTTTTTCTTCACGTTCAGTTTTAGCTGAGATTTCCAAATATCCATCTTTTAAAGATAATTGAATATTTTCTTTATCAAATCCAGGTAAATCTACCTCAAATACATACTTATCTTTTAATTCTTTAATATCAGTCTTCATTAGATTACGTTCCCTCTTGGTAAAGAATTCATCTCCTCTAAAAAAGTCATCAAATAAATCATTTCTTCTAGGCATTAACATCATAAAAATCAACTTCCTTCCTCAATGTGTTATCGAAAAAATGGTAGCACAAATTATAATATTTAATACCTGTAGTAATACTCTTTTTCTTACTACAATTATGTTATACCACTATTATTAGCACTTGTCAATACTAAGTGCTAATTTATTATATGAATTTATTCTAAATATATACAAAAAAAGTAAGACTAAGTCTTACTTCATTCTACTTTCAAATAAGCTATATACTTCCTTATAAGGATTAAACATTTTACTAACAAAAAATACTAAATTTATTTTATTGCTAGAATCAAAATGATCTACTAAATCTAATTCAAATCTATTTTGATCATAGTCATAAACCTTTACTACTTCATAAACAAAATAATGAAAATTACGATGTTCAAAAACATCTTCTACATCAAAATTCTTTAATTCTTTACTTTTATAAATATTTCTACCAAATATATATAGGTAAACTACATAAAATAGAATTAATCCATAAAAGTAAAAATGCCCAATAATTAATACAAAAGCAATAAAAATAAGTAAAAATCCAATTAAATTCCACAATGAATTTTCTCTTTTAGTAATAATATAAAGTTTATCTTTTTTTAAAACCACTACATCTGATTGTACAAAACCATCAAACAATATAGTTGTTAAGACTAAACCAATTACACAACCAATTAATTTAATATAAAGAAATGGTATTGAAATTAATAAAACAATAAAAGCAATCCAGTTCTTTATATTCATATTCATAGAATAAGTCTTAGTCATCAAATCCGCTCCATTTCCAATCACGAATATATGGTAAGTCTTCTCCTACTTCCTTAATATAATCCTTATGTTGTTTTAACATTTCATGACACCATTCAATTAGTGCTACACCACTTTTACGATAACGTGGAATTTCTTTTAAAGCAGCTTCCACTAAATGGAATCTATCAATTTCATTTTGAACACGAATATCAAAAGTAGTAGTAATTGTACCCTCTTCTTTATATCCATGAACATGTAAATTACGATTTTTACGTTTATATGTTAATTGATGAATTAGAGATGGATAACCATGGAAATTAAAGATTATTGGTTTATCTACAGTAAATATAGAATCATAATCTTCATCGCTAAGACCATGTGGATGTGTATCAGGAGATTGTAGTTTCATTAAGTCAACAACATTAACTACTCTAATTCTAATACCCTTAACACTACGTCTTAAAATATCAACTGCTCCCAATGTTTCAAG
>AUXO011856257.1_pt1 | contig 10854 bp, 10 predicted proteins | sample 768731 | NCBI WGS metagenome assembly AUXO01 (sample SAMN02715735, study PRJNA202380) | gut metagenome | biome: sheep rumen | host: Ovis aries | place: New Zealand: Palmerston North
CTCAGTGGAGCGCAGATACCAATAACGGCTACGGCGGAGACACTCAGTGGAGTGCAGATACCAATAACGGCTACAGCGGTGATAATCAGTGGACTGCCGATACAAACAGCGGCTATGGAAGCTACGATAATAGTGGCGAAGGATACAATGATAATGTTTATTATCAACAATAATTTTGTACAAATTAGCAGAAAATTTTTTTAGTATATTGTAAGATATGCAGAAAATAAAAAAAATACGATTCTCTCTTGAAAAAATCAAGCTGTTATGGTAAAATTATAAGTGTATTTATAGCTTGACTTTCATTTGAAGGCGGCAGCGCACAGCGGCTGATCTTTTTCGGCTGCCGCGCGGTGCTGCCTTATAGAATAAAATCAGGATAAATAAAAGTAGGAGGAGTTTTAATGTCAGATTTTAATTACGAAGAGGCTATGGAACCCGATGTTAATATAAAAGTTATCGGCGTAGGCGGAGGCGGCGGAAACGCTGTTAACTGCATGGTCGAGTCGGGTGTCAGCAATATTGAATATATCGCGATCAATACTGACGCAAAGGCTCTCAATAAGTCAAGAGCGACAACAAGGATCCCGATCGGCGCTAAGCTCACAAAGGGAAGAGGCGCAGGAAACAAGCCTGAGATCGGTCAGCGCTCTGCAGAAGAAAACAGGGATGAGATAGAGGCACATCTTAAGGGTGCCGATATGATCTTTATCACCGCAGGTATGGGCGGCGGTACAGGTACAGGAGCTGCTCCTGTAGTTGCAAGGATCGCTAAGGAAATGGATATTCTCACAGTTGCTGTTGTTACAAAGCCTTTCCTCTTTGAGAGAGAGCAGAAAATGGCTCAGGCTGAAAAAGGTATCGCAGAACTGAAAAAATATGTTGATTCACTCATCGTTATCCCTAATGAGAGACTTCTCGACGGCCTCGATAAGCAGCAGCTTACTATGAAGCAGTCGTTCTCTCTTTCAGATGACGTTCTCAAGACAGGTGTAAAGAGCATCTCTGACCTTATCGTTGAAGAGGGCTACATAAACCTCGATTTCGCAGACGTTTCAACTATCATGCGCGGTGCAGGCTATGCTCACATGGCTATCGGTCACGGCGAAGGCAAGGACAAGGCAAAGGAAGCTGCAAATGCAGTTATCTCCAGCCCGCTGCTTGAAACTTCTATCTCAGGCGCTAAGCGTCTCCTTATCAATATTGCAATGTCAGAAGATATCCTTTCTTCCGATGTGGATGCTGCTACAAAGATGATCACAGATACAGCTGCTGACGGCGTTGAGTTCATCTTCGGTACTGCTTTCAAGGAAGATATGCAGGATGAGATGACTATCACAGTTATCGCAGCAGGTTTCGATGATCCTAACGATCCTAATGAGGGCGATTTCGGCCTCGGAAACAACGAGGAAGAGGAAGTTATCCCAATAGATAATCCTCTCATCGACGGACTCGGCTTCGGCAACGACAACAGCAGTCCCGCTCCTGCTTCAAGACCACAGACAAGTCAGGACTATGATCTCGACGATATCTTCAAAATGCTCGGAAATTGATAGCGTATCCCAAGGCAGTCTCTTTCGTGAGACTGCCTTTATTGTTTATTCCTACAAATAATAGTATTAAACTTTGTGCAGTATTCAACCTGTTTTGTAGTAAAATGCACTAAAATCAACGTAATTTTTCTACATTTTAATGGTTGAATCAGATTATAAAATGTGTTATAATTATTTAAAGGCGCATTGTTCCTTAATTAATGTCCGCAGTCCTCTGCGGGGAAATGGAGTGTATCATGGACGAACCAACCGTATTAAGAACCGCTCGTGTGGGCGGATTTGTAAAAGAGGACGTAATGACGTACCTCGATGAACTTAATTCAAAAATAGTTTCCCTTGAGGACGAACTGAAAAAAGCTCAGGAAGCTGGCGGAAACGGCCCTGCTGATAATCACGAGCTTACAAAGTACAGAAATCAGGTGGATAACCTTCAGGAGAAGCTCAATGCTTCAAATAATGCCCTCAGACAGGCTAAGAAGGAAAACGAAGAACTCCAGAAGCAGATCGCTTCTCTTAAGGCAGGCGGTGCAGTTCCTGCACAGGGCAACGCTCAGATCAATGCCCAGACTGCTGCTGCTTTAGAGGCTGCTAAGAAGGAGATCGATTCACTCAGAAATCAGCTCAGAGCTGCTGAGCAGAAGAACGGCGGAAATGCTGTTAACCCACAGGCTGCTGTTGCTCTCGAGGCTGCTAAGAAAGAGATCGAAACTCTCAGAAATCAGGTCAAGGCTGCTGAGCAGAAGGCTGCAGCTGCTGAACAGAAACTCGCTTCTGCACCTGCTGGCGCAGGCGGAAATGCTGCTGACAGCGCTGAACTCGCTAAGGTCAAGCAGGAACTCGAAAAGCTCACAGGCGACCTTAAGGCTAAAACTGCTGAACTCGAGTCCAAGACCAGAGAGATCGCTGATAAGAACAGCAAGATAGAAGAGCTTACAAAGGCTGGAAGCAATGCTGTTTCAGCTGAGGATCTCGCTAAGAAGGACGATGAGATCAAGGAGCTTAACGCTCAGATCGTCAAGCTCAAGGAAGAGGCAAGCAATCCAATCGCTCAGATGGGCGCTATGTTTGCTGAGGCTCAGAAGAATGTTAACCAGATCAAGCAGGCTGCTCAGGACGAGGCTGACAAGACTGTCAAGGATGCTCAGACTAAGGCTGAACAGATACTCAATGAATCAAATATCAAGGCTGAAAAGGCTATCAAGGATGCTAATGCTTCAGCTGAAAAGTGCATAAGCGATGCTAACAGGATCGCTAAGTCCACTGTTGATGACGCTAATACAAAGGCTGACAAGATCAACGAAATGTCTTCAACTGTACGCAATATGCTCATGAACGAGATCGACAGCATCAATACAAAGTTCAGCGACATTACAAGTGCTATAAGCAAGCTCACAGGTCAGGCTTCTGACAGAATGAGCGAAGCACAGAATATAATCGGCGAAGCTCGCAAGGCTATCGGCGATAAGGAAAGCAATACAGTAAAGAGAGCTGAGGCTCCTGTTGCTGCTTTTGAAGCTGCAAAGGCTCCAACTGCTACACTTGATGATATCGGCGCTAAGAAGGTAGAATCAAAGAGCAGCGATCCTTTTGCTGATGTTGCTTCAGGCTCATTCGGCGGTTATAACAATAACCACAGCAATAATAACAACAGTTCAAGACCTGCAAACAGCTCTGCTCCACAGCAGGAACAGAAGAAGAAGAGCGCAAACTTCAATTTTGATATGGCTGAACTGCTTAAGGCTGCTGAGGAAGAGGCTGCCAATAACCCTGAGGAGAACTGATCTTCTCATCTGAAAACGATTTTTTCCTGCGGTCCGTGTATTTATCCGGACCGCGGGAATAATAATTCTGATGCCGTCTTGTCGGTACATCGGTCATACTTGAACACTGTTACTGAATGTTGGGTGGATATCTTGCTGGATTCTGATTTTGATCTGATTGATTTTCGCGGGACCTCGGATGAGGAACTTGCAGTTATGGCAAAGTCCGATAAATCAGCGGCAAATGCCGTTGCACTGCGTTTCCTGCGCCTGATCTGCATTAAAGCCGAGCTTTATGCGGGTTCTGATATCGACAGCGACGATCTGCGTCAGGAAGGTCTTCTCGGACTTCTAAGCGCGATCGCTTCGTTCGATCCTTCAAGAGGTGTTAAGTTTTCTACGTTTGCAGAGACTTGTATCGTCAACAGGATGTTTTCTTTCCTTTCAAAAGCAAGAAAGACAAGCTCCGAAAGCCTTGATGACGCTATCAAGGAACAGCTTTCAGAGGATGAGACTCCCGAGAGTATCTACATCAATAAGGAATTCTATTCGGAGTTTTTCAAGTATATTGCATCCGTGCTTTCTGAAAAGGAACTAAAGGTGTTCAATATGTGCATACAGGGCAGTTCGTATAAGGAAGTTGCCGAGAAACTCGGTATGTCTGTTAAGGCAGTGGATAACGCCATGCAGCGTGCCAGACGTAAGATACGTGACCTTCCGGAAGAATTGCAATTATGACCGCATAGCTTAAATCCAGAGCGTTGTTTATCAAAGGTGCAGGTGAAAGTCCTGCCGTGGTCCAAATATTTTAAGCGAGGTATGTAAAATGTACGAAGACAAGACATTAGTCTGCAAGGAGTGCGGAAACGAGTTCGTTTTCACAGCAGGCGAACAGGAGTTTTATGCAGAGAGAGGCTTCACAAACGAGCCGCAGAGATGCAAGGCTTGCCGTGATGCAAGAAAGAATGCAGGCAGACCGGAGAGAGTTATGTATACTGCTACATGTGCTACATGCGGTGCTGAGGCTAAGGTTCCTTTTGAACCAAAGGAAGGCCGTCCTGTATACTGCAGCGAATGTTTCGCAAAGCTCAACGCAGAATAATTTCTGATGATCCATCGGCACAGCCTCGGCTGTGCTTTGGGTTTTTATAGAGAATGATGAATAATCATTTAAAAAGTTAAATGTGAAAGGAAGATGTATCATGCAGATCACAAAGGATACTATCATTGGCGATATCCTTGATGCTGATTTTGACGTTGCACCCTATTTCTTAGAGATCGGTATGCATTGTCTCGGCTGCCCCGCTTCAAGAGGAGAGACCATTGAAGAAGCGTGTGCTGTTCACGGTAATGATCCTGAGCAGTTAGTAGCTAAACTCAACGCTCATTTTGCTGCAAAGGCTAACTGACGCTGTGCAGCTTTCTCCGATAATGCTTCGGAGTATATTATGAAGGCTTTTCGGCGTGTCGGAGCTTCGACACGCTTATTTTTTAGGGTGAGCCGCCTCGCTGCTCATTCGGAACGGAGTGGATCATGATAGATAACAGATTGAAAAAGTGCGCAGAGCTTGTAAGAGGAGAAGGCGTAGTCTGCGATGTTGGTACAGATCACGCCTATCTCGCTGCCGAACTCATTACCTCAGGCAAGTGCAGCCGTGTTATAGCCTCGGATGTCAGGGAGGGACCTCTCGAATCCGCGCGCAAGACCGTGGAAAAGTACGGTATCTCCGATAAGGTGGAGCTTGTCCTGTCCGACGGACTTCAGAATATCGATACCGACGGCGTATCGGATATCGTTATTGCAGGTATGGGCGGAGAGACTATTGCTAAGATAATCGGCGAATCGGATCGTGATTTCGAGAACGTAAGACTGATACTCCAGCCCATGACAAAGGCGGAATTACTGCGAAAGAAGCTCTACGAGTACCAGTTTGAGATAGTCGGGGAGTATGCAGTCGAGGACGGCGACAAACTTTACGTTGTTATGGTTGCGGAGGAGTCGGGAGACTGGCGTACTCTTACTGAGGCGGAGTCGCTTTACGGCTTTTTCGACGAGAATGATCCGCTTGGAGCAAAGTACCGTAAGCGTGAATCACAGCGCCTTGAAAAGGTGAGTGAGTCCCTTGAATCGGCAGGAAATGCGGAGGGCGCACAGCATTATGCTGCCCTTGCGTACAAAATGGATAAGGGTACGGAGATAGTCCGCATAAGCGATATTTACAGCTATCTTGACTCACTTTATCCGTTCTCGACTCAGGACAGCTGGGACAACTCGGGACTTCTGGTCGAGAATTATGATATGGAGTGCAGTAAGGTCGTGCTCTCGCTTGATATAACGAATAGGGTAGTTACCGAGGCATCGGAGAAAGGTGCAGAGCTTGTAATATCGCATCATCCCGTTATTTTTGATCCGCTGAAAAAGATCACGAGAAACAGTCCCGTTTTCGGACTTGTTGAGAGCGGTATCGCCGCTATCTGTATGCATACGAACCTCGATATCTGCGATGGCGGCACCAATGGCGTTATTCTTGACAGGCTCCTTGAAAAGTACGGTATTTCGGGCGAACCTGAGCCATTTGAGGAGCTTGGCGACGGAAGACACTACGGCTGGATAGTCAATCTTTCCGAGCCTGTAAAGACTACCGAATTTGCTGAGGAACTGAAGAAGCTTTTCGGCTGCGAGTATGTCCGTATGAGCAAACGCCGCATGAAGATTTCAAGGATCGCATTCTGTTCCGGTTCCGGAGGTTCGATGCTTGGATTAGCGATAGCTAAAAATTGCGACGGTTATATCACAGGTGACGTGAAGCACGATGTGTGGATAGATGCGAACAACTCCCATATCGCACTTTTTGACTGCGGACACTTCCACACTGAGAACATCGTGCTTACCGAACTCAGACGAGTACTTGAAAAGAAGTTCCCACAGCTTGACATCGAGATAGCGGATCATTCAACTGATCCCGTTCAGTACATATGAGGTGCAGCATGAGCGTGTATATGTGTCCTGTGTGCGGGAAATCCCTTGAAATGACGGAAAGAAGCTATATCTGCGGAAACCGACACTGCTTTGACCTTGCCCGCAGCGGTTATGTGAACCTGCTTATTTCAAAGCATACCGCGAAGACAGTCCACGGGGACAATAAACTCATGGTGCAGGCAAGACGTGATTTCCTCGATAAGGGTTACTACTCACCGCTTTGTGATAAGCTGTGTGAAACGGTGGTCCAGTACAGCAAAAATGGTAATATTTTACTGGACGCAGGATGCGGTGAAGGATATTACACTTCAGCTGTAAAAGCAAGTCTTGATAAGTCCGATATTGCTGCTGAGATATACGGCATCGACATATCAAAGACTGCTGTGGACTACGCTGCAAAGCGTGACAAGTCCATACATTACGCCGCTGCAAGTGTGTTCCATATACCTGTCGCGGACTGTTCCTGCGATATGCTGGTCACACTGTTTGCGCCCTACTGCGGAGAGGAGTTCGCAAGAGTCCTGAAAAAGGACGGCATCATGATAATGGCGATACCCTCCGAGGATCACCTTTGGGAGCTGAAACAGGCTATTTATAACACTCCATATAAGAATGAAGTAAAGCCCTATGAACTGGAAGGCTTCGAGTTCCTTAACAGCGAACGCATTACCTTTACCATGCAGCTTGATTCGGCGGAGGATATACAGAGCCTTTTCTCGATGACTCCATATTACTACAAGACGGGAAAAACTGAACAGGAGCGTCTCTGTGCCCTTAACAAGCTGGAAACTAAAGCGGACTTTGAACTTCTGACTTATCGCAAGAAAGGGCGTGTCATATGAAAAAGCACTTGTCATTTATTGCAGCACTTATTTTATCGCTGATCGTTGTGTACTGCTGTGCTGTCCCTGCTTCCGCTGATATGGGACCTAAACCGAGCATCGAGCTTCACCTTGAAAACCCTCCTGATGGCGAATATTACGTTGATATCCTGTATGAAGGCGCTCGGGGTGACTGTTTTCTGGATGAGAAGGAATGTGCTGAAAGAGGCCTTAATTATGAAATGGTACAGGTTCTTAAGAACTTTGATCTTAACGGGCAAAGACCTCGCTTTGGCGGAGCTAACAGCGGAGACAACACTATCAACAAACCTGCTGAAGTTTATGAGTTTACCTACGATGTGCCGTCGAGATTCCGCATAATAGTGGTTACGGAGGACCTGCGTACTATCGTAAGTCCCGAGATAGAGCCATATAGCTATAATTCCGTCATTACTTTTGACATTGCAAAAATGGGTACAGACAAGGAGAAGCATGCAGTCCGTGAAGAAATGGGCAGAACTGTCCGCAAGACCGTCAAAGTTTTTCTGGTGACTCTGGCTATCACGCTGTTTATTGAGTGGATAGTCTTTTTATGCCATAAGATCAGCTTTGAACCGCAACACAATGCACTCGTATTTTTTCTTGTCAATTTACTGACGCAGATAATGCTCTATATTACGTTGATTATAGCTTATCAAGCGGAAATAAGCTTCTTCCGTTCGATGTTCGTTATCGAAATAGTCATAATAATAGTTGAGGTGGCTCTGCTTCGCCGATTCATGAAGGATGTCGATAAAACACGAGTCGGAAGTGCGACGGTAACTGCGAATATAGTCAGTGCGCTGTTAAGTCTTCCTGTGTGGTTTGTGATAGAATTTGCAAAGCTTCTGCACTGACGGGAAAAGGAGATATCAAATGAAGATACTGGTCACAGGCGGTACAGTTTTTGCGAGCAGATTTACTGCGGAGTACTTTGTCGGCAAGGGACACGAGGTTTATGTGCTGAACCGCGGCAGCCGTCCCCAGTCCGAGGGAGTCCGACATATCTGCGCCGACCGCTTCTCCATTGGAAATGAACTGAAAAGCATCAGATTTGACGCTGTTCTGGACGTAACTTCCTACAATGAGAATGATGTCCGAACGCTTCACGAAGCTCTTGGTGAGTTCGGGGACTACATTTTTGTAAGTTCCAGTGCAGTTTATCCCGAGACGCTTCCGCAGCCTTTCCGCGAAGATATGAAGTGCGGTCCGAACTCCATATGGGGCGATTACGGTACAAATAAGCTGGCTGCTGAACACTACCTGAGAATCAATGTACCTAATGCCTATATATTGCGTCCGCCCTATCTCTACGGACCTATGAACAACCTCTATCGTGAGGCATTTGTGTTTGAGTGCGCCGAGGAGGAAAGACCGTTCTATCTACCGAAAAACGGGCAAATGAAGCTTCAGTTCTTCCACATCCGTGACCTCTGCCGCTTTATGGAACTGCTCCTTGAAAAGCACCCTCAGCAGCACATTTTCAACGTCGGCAACGAGAAAAGCATGGACGTTCGCAGCTGGGTTGAAGTGTGCTGCGGTACACTTGGAAAAACTCCCGAACTTCGGTATGTGACTGATGATATCCCGCAGCGGAGCTACTTCCCGTTTTATGACTACGAGTACAAGCTGGACGTATCAGAGCAGATGAAGCTCATGCCTGATACGGTACCCTTTGATACAGGTATTGCGGAGTCGTATGAGTGGTACGCTAAAAATCGTGAACTTATCGTCCGCAAGCCGCTTAACGAATTTATAAGCAAAAACTTCAAGTAAAGGAATGATCTTATGGCTCTTGACGGAGCATTTCTCTATACAATAAAAACCGAACTTATGCCGCTTATAGGTGCAAGAGTCGAGAAGATACACCAGCCCTCACGAGAGGAGATAATCATATCCCTACGCACTAAGCAGGGCGGCAAAAAGCTCTTCATATCGGCAAATGCAGGCAGTGCGAGAGTACATATGACAGAGAAGGCTGTGGATAATCCCCAGACTCCGCCTATGTTCTGTATGCTGCTGAGAAAGCACCTTGGCAGCGGTAAACTCATCGATGTGCGTCAGGACGGTCTTGAACGTATACTGTTCCTTGATTTTGAATGCGTGAACGAACTCGGTGACGTAGTTACAGTAACTCTTGCCTGCGAGATAATGGGACGCTGCTCGAACCTCATCATTATCGGAAATGACGGTCATGTTATCGACAGCATCAAGCGTGTCGGCGAGGATATGTCCCGTGAGAGAATGGTCCTTCCGGGAATGAAGTACACCATGCCGCCCCGTGATGACAGACTGAGCTTTCTAACTGCAACACCTCAGGAGATAACAGACCGACTGAGAGCTGTTGGCGGAGCGGAGCTTTCAAAGGCACTTATTCGTGTGTTCGAGGGTATTTCTCCCGTTCTTGCAAGAGAGTGGAGCTTCTTCGCAGGACGAGGTGCTCACCTTGAAAGCGATACCATAGACGGCGACCAGCTGGACAGACTGCTCTTTGCCATAAAGCGTACAAAGGAGCATCTCCTTGAAAACGACTGCTGTTTCTCGGTAGTCATAGATAAGGAGGGTATGCTGAAGGACTTCTCCTTCATACGCCTTTCCCAGTTTGGTACGCTGATGTATACCAAGGAACTTACAGGTGCATCCGAGCTTCTTGACTACTTCTACTACGAGCGTGACCGTGCTGCACGTACCAAGCAGAGGGCAAACGACCTGTTCAAGCTGCTTGTTAATCTAACTGAACGTACTTCACGCCGTATCGGCAATCAGCGTGAGGAGCTTTCAGCCTGTGCGGAAAAGGACAGATACAAGCTCTGCGGAGACCTTATATCGGCAAACATGTACCGCATAAACAAGGGGGACAGCACCGCAGTTCTCGAAAATTTCTACGATGAGAACTGTCCCACGGTGGAGATAGCTCTTGATGTGAGAAAGACTCCGTCCCAGAACGCACAGCACTACTACAGCGAGTACAAGAAGTGCGTAACTGCCGAGACTATGCTTGCTCAGCAGATAGAAAAGGGCGAGGAGGAACTACAGTACCTGGACAGTGTTTTCGATGCACTTACCCGTGCGTCTTCCGAGAATGATATCTCGCAGCTCCGTCTTGAACTCAGCGAACAGGGTTATATCAGGTCGGGCGGCAGCAAGAACAAGCCTCCAAAGGCTCTTCCGCCAATAGAGTACAGGTCCAGTGACGGTTTCAGTATATATGTTGGACGGAATAATTACCAGAATGACCGCCTGAGCCTTAAAATGGCGGAAAAGACAGATATGTGGCTCCATACCCAGACTATTACGGGTTCCCACGTTATCATCGCTGCAAACGGCGGAGAGATACCTGACAGGACCATAGAGGAGGCTGCGATCATCGCCGCAGTCAACAGCAGGGGACGTGGTTCAAACTTAGTACCTGTGGATTACTGCCTTGCAAGGTACGTTAAGAAGCCTTCAGGCGCAAAGCCCGGAAAGGTCATATTCAGCAACTATCAGACTGCCTTTGTGAAGCCTGATACAGAGCTTGAAGAACGTCTGAGGGTAAAGTGATGATACTGACAGAGGAATTCTTTCACAGGGATGTACTGGAGGTCGCTCCCGAGCTTGTGGGAAAGGTGATAGTACGCAGACTTCCCGACGGAAGCGAACTTCGTGTACGCATAACCGAAACAGAAGCCTATCGCGGTGAGGAGGACAAAGCCTGCCAT
>AUXO011371395.1_pt1 | contig 10853 bp, 10 predicted proteins | sample 768731 | NCBI WGS metagenome assembly AUXO01 (sample SAMN02715735, study PRJNA202380) | gut metagenome | biome: sheep rumen | host: Ovis aries | place: New Zealand: Palmerston North
ATCCCGGCAAACTCTCCGACAAAGAGAAGGCGGAGATCCGCAGGCAGGTGGCTGTCCGCAAACAATACGCCCGCCTGATCTTCAGCGGCAAATACTACCGGCTCAGCAGTCCTTTCACCGACCCCGTCGGAGCCTGGGAGTTCATTTCTGAAGATGGAAATGAACTGCTGGTCAACGCGGTTACGCTGGAAAATCACTGCAACATGCCGGCGACCTATGTCCGCTTCTCCGGCCTGCCCAAAGACGCCATCTATAAGGAGACAGAGACCGGCAGGCTCTATCCCTCCAATGCCCTGCAGCAGATCGGGATTCCGGTTCCCTTCGGCATGGGAGAGTACCGCGCCTTCCAGTGGCATTTTGACCGCGTGAGATAAAACATAATAAGTCAAATAAATTTATAAAAGTGCTGCCTTTTTTATTGCAAAAGCAGCACCTTTTTGATACTCTGTTTGGACTGAAAGAGGATGGATGTCCTCTTGATTCAGGGATAAAAGCCGGATACATCCGGCATACAGGAGGAAGCGTATGAGTCAGTTTCAACGCAGGATCTGCATGACTATCTTCGGAGTTCTGGTATCGGGCTTTAGCGTCGGCATGTTCAACTTTTCCATGTTCGGCATGGACCCTTTCCAGGTTCTGTCCCACGGGATGCAGCTGCATATCCCGCTCGGTTTCGGGACCTTTTACATGCTCTTTAACTTAGCCCTGCTCGTCATCGATTTCTTCCTCGATAAAAAGAAGATCGGCATCGCGACCTTCATCAACCTCTTCCTACTGGGGTATGTCGTGGAGTTCTCCTCCTGGCTGTGGAAGAGCCTGATCTCTAAGCCCGGCATCTGGGTCCGGATCGCCTTTTTGCTGGTCGCGATCGTCGTCATCTGCTTTGGATCGGCTCTTTACTTCACCGGGGACCTGGGCGTCTCGACTTATGACGCGATTGCCCTGACCATTTCCGAAAAAAAAACCTGGCCCTTCCGCTTTGTCCGGATTACGACCGATGTGATCTGCACCCTGATTGGCTTTTTGCTGGGCGCCAGGGTCGGCGCCGGGACCGTGATCACCGCCTTCTTTATGGGACCGCTGATTGAGTTCTTCAACCGCACGGTTGCCCGGCCTCTTCGCTACGGCAGGGCCAAGGTCCACGGCCGCGCCAACATTCCCTTTGATGAGCAGGCTTAAAAGACCATTTTGAGGGAAAATGAGACCCTGCCGGAGGTAACTCCTTCGGCTAAAAGGCTGTCCTCCTGTTCACGAAAGCGGATGACCGTCTCCTCCTCCGGCAGAATCTCCCTGCGGAAGTTGATCTGCAGATCGCGCGGCTGATGGCTCAGGTGCCAGGAACTTAAGTGGAGGTCATCGACCCAGTCCAGATAGCGGGTGTTGTTGACATGACCGTTTAAATCGAGGTCGCTGAAGACCGCCCTTCGCCTGCTTTTAGTTTGGGCTTCAAAGGTCGGCAGTTCTTCCGGCAGGTCCGGTTCAGACCCGTCCTCATAACCCGGTATGGCAATGCCAAAACGATCCGGGAAGATAAAGGACCGCCTCTTATGGTCGATCAGCATCCAGATGGAGGAGCCTGTCAGGATGGGCTTTCCATCCGCATCCAAAATCCGATAGTAGCGCGGAAAGAGGACGTGCCGGGTCCTGCCCGGCCAGCTTTGAAGCTCTATGGTTTCATCGTATAAGATGGGGCGGGTCAGCTGAAAGCGCACCCGGCTTACGACCCAGAGCAGTCCCTTGTCCAGTGTTTGGTCCTTCGTGCAGCCGAGCGCTTCGGTGTGGGCGATCGATATTTCCTGTAAAAAGCGCGTCAAGACGCTCATCTTAAGGTGCTGATGAAGGTCCGTATCCGATGCCTTGATCCTGATCCTTTGCTGAAGGATTTCTGCTTGCGTATCCAATGTGACTTGTCCTGTAGGCGGTTCGGTCTTATGACCGGGCCGCTTTTTTCTGTAATTGTTTCACGGTGTCAATCAGGTCCTGCATGGTGGACAGACGCTCCCAGGTGTTGTCCGGAATCTCAATCCCAAAGGCACCCTCCATCTTACAGATGATCATGATAAAGGAGAGGGAGTCTGCTCCCAGATCCCGGTTGATGACGGTCTGGGGAGTCACCTGCTCGGTGTCAAGTTCCGGCATCGCCTGTTTTGCAATTTCCAAAATTTTGTCAAAGATTTCCTGATCTGTCATGATTTTGTCCTTTCTGCCTGCAGCTGATCCAGGTTGATTTTCCAGCGCTGCAGCTTGCCGGTGACGGTTCGGGGCAGCGGAGTTTGTTGAAAGAAGACTTGTTGGATTTTCCGTCCGAGCGGCTGGCCCTGATTAAAGGCATCGACGGCTGCCAGGATCTTTTCCTTATTCTCCCCACCGGCGACGGCAAGGAGGCATAAAAGCCCCTCCCTTTGTCCCAGCATGACCTCGGTTCCCAAGAGGTAGGTCAGCTTTTCCTCCCATTCGGATAAAAAGACCTTCTGCCCGTTGGGGAAGACCAGGACATCGTCCTTTCTGCCGGTGATGTGGAGCCTGCTCTTCTGGTCCAGATAGCCGACGTCCCCGGTATCGAGTTCGCCATCCTTAAGTTTTTCCACTGTATGGATGGGATCGTCCAGATAGCCCTCCATCATGCAGGGGGTCCGGACGAAGATCTCCCCGTCTTCACTGACGCGGAGGCGGGTGTCGGGACAAAGCTCCATGGAAAAGGGATCCTCCCCCTTTGGACTCATGGCAAGGCCGCTCGCCGTTTCGGTCAGCCCATAGCCAAAGCGGACATCGATCCCCTTTTTTTGCACCGCTTCCAGGATATCCCGACTGGCGGGACCCGCGCCTACCAGGACCTGTTTCAGCTCCGGATTGAGACTGCCGGATTGCAGCAAAAACTTCAAAAGGGAGGGGACGACCGGCAGGATGGTGGGGGAGAAGGTTTGGGGATCATCCATCAGGCGGTGCATTCCCCGTCCAAGGGCAACTTCCGCCCCCTGGGCGAGGGGCCAGATCAGGGTACAGACAAAGCCGTAGATGTGATCGAGCGGCAGCATGGACAGGAGGCGGTCCTCCTCATCTGCATGCATCAGCTGTTCCCCATTCCAGGCGCTTCTTAGGATCGCCTTCTGGGTCAGGATTACCGTTCGGGCGTTCGCAGTCGTTCCGGATGTGTGAAAGAGGAGCTTAGCCCCCGCCGCAGCCTGGGAAAAGAGATCGATCAGGGCGTCGATGGATTTCTCTGCCCCCACTTCCAGATAGGACGGTTTGTCCAAATTGGGGTTATTTGCCCGGCTCTGGACCGCCCGGTAGAGGTCGGAATAGGAGATCGTTCGCATGGCCCCGTCCCGCATTTCCATCAGGGCGATATGGTTGGGGTTTCTGTTTTTCCTGTCTTTTAACAGCTCTGCAAAGGTTTCGTATGGATGAGTTTCCATGGTTTGCTTTCCTTACAGGATGAAAATCCTTCATTTTGTCATTAAACTATCATAGCAGAGACGATTCGCTTATGCAATATTGACGATGATATAATAAACACTTAAAAATAAATATAAAAAATGCACAATAAATGTCGGCTTTGTGTTATACTTTTATGTATCCGGAAACTGCATGACGGATTTTGGTATCGACCCCGGACCAAAGCCGGCAGGCAGTTTCAAAAACGAATTTTTGCGGCGCCTGCCGCAGGTTTTATGAGGAGGAAATCACTTTGGAAACAAATCATGATGAGAAGATCTGCATCATCGGCGCCGGTCCGTCCGGTCTGACCATGGGCATGTATCTTGAAAAAGCGGGCTACAAAAATTACACGATTCTTGAAAAGAATGACCATGTCGGCGGCAAGTGCAACTCCCCGGAGTACAAGGGCAAGCGGTACGAGATGGGCGCGATCATGGGCGTTCCGTCCTACTATGCGGTCAAGGACGCCATGGACTTCTGCGGCTTTACCTATGACGGTCCCCAGCTGAACCGGAACTATAAGCGGCTCGACGGCTCGGTCTATGATCCTTTCGATCCCAAAAAGCCCTACAACATCCCCAAGCTGCCGCGCCTGATGAAGCTGAAGAACCAGATGAAGAAGCTGGGCACCCTGCTTGAGACCAAGTACAAGGGCTACGACGTCAATGGTCACCGCGGCGTAGCGGAAGGCCGGTATGAAGGTTTTGACGCAAACGGCACCGGCGAATGGGTGACGGGCGAAAATCCCAATCTTAAGGATCTGGCGCTGCCCTTCAAGGAATTCTGCGAGTTAAACGGCGTTGAGCTGACCCAGGATATCTGGATCGGACCTTTCACCGCCTTTGGCTACGGCTATTTTGATGAAATCCCGGCGGCCTATGTTCTCAAATATCTGGATTTCCAGACAACCATGAACTTCGTCCGCTGCAATCTGTGGACCTGGAAGGACGGCACCCAGCATATCTGGGAGCGGTTAAATGATCACCTGGCTCATTCCGCAGTCCTCAATCAGACCATCACCAAGGTTGAGCGCAGGGACAACCATGTCTATGTGACGGCAAATGGCGAGACGACCGAGTACGACAAGGTTATCGTCACGGCTCCGCTTCAGTTTATGCCCGATTATTTCGACGCCTCCGAAGAGGAGAAGAACCTGTTCTCCAAGATCGAATACGAGCGCTATGATGTTCTTGCCTGCCTGCCAAAGAAGGGGCAGTATCCGCCGATCTCCTACTACATGTTCGACAACATGGCGGTTAAGAGACTGGGGCATCTGATGGTTCTTTACTGCCGCTGGAAGGGTGAAGAGGACCAGGTTATCACGACCTACGCCCTCCGCAAGCACAAGGACGGAAAGGAAATTCCCTACGAAGAGTGCAAGCAGACGGTTCTGGAAGATATGAAGATCTGCGGCTGCGAAGTCGACAAGGTCATCAACGAACAGAGCTGGTACTATTTCCCCCACGTCTTCAGCGAAGATTACAAGAACGGCTGGTATGAGAAGGTAGAGGCGATGCAGGGGCAGAACAACACCTACTACGCCGGCGAAGTCATGGGCTTTGGTGATATGGATGAGACCTCCCAGTACAGCAAGGAACTGGTCTATCGCTTCTTTAAATAAAGCGGGAGAGTGAGTTAAGAGAAATAGGCGTAAGAAGTGTAGTTAGCAAGTGAAAGGGGGAGGGCTGGAAGACAGTTTCTTCTGAAAAGGTAAAGAGCAGCGACCTGTCGGACGGAGGTTCGATAGGTCGCTGCTTTTTTACTTTGTCGAAAACCCCGGAGAAATCATCCTCCGGAGTTTTAGTATTCTATTGATAATGCTGGTAATGTTTGAATTCTGATCCTTGACATTTATGCAAAACATCCATATAATTCAAATCAGTTAAAAGAGTTAACTAATTAATAACCAAAAGATTGGTAAAATAAATTTATTAAAGTAGGAGGAGCTACTGATGAAATTCTTTCTGGACAGTGCAAAACTTGATGAAATTGACTACGCCTACCGGACATTTGGCATCGATGGCGTCACGACCAACCCCAAGCACATCATGCTGAGCGGCAAATCTTTTGAGACGGCGATCAGGGATATCGCAGCATGGATCAAGGAGCAGGGACTTGAGGGGATTGATAAATTCCCGGTTTCGATTGAAGTAAACCCGCATCTGGATACAGCAGACGATATTGTCAAGGAAGCGGAGCACTATGCAAAACTCTCTGAGAACTTCGCGATCAAGATTCCGGCAACAGAGTATGGCGTGGAAGCAGCCCGCCGTCTGGAGCGGGAAGGTATCCGGACCAATCTGACCCTGGTTTTTGCCCCGGCTCAGGCGATCTTTGCGGCCAAGAACGGATCCCTCTTCGTATCACCGTTTATCGGCTGGAAAGAGGACAACGGCGAGGACTGCAAGCAGTACATCGAGGACATCGTTTCCATTTACAAGAACTACGGCTACTACGGAAAGACACAGATCATCTGTGCGGCGGTTCGGTCTCCCAAGCAGATCGTGGACTGCGCGGTAGCGGGAGCGGATATCGTGACGGCAGGGCTTGCCATCTATAAGAGCGCCCAGCATCACGCCTATACGACACAGGGGCTGGGAACTTTCTGTGACGCCTGGGACAACACCAAGAAAGATTGAGAGAAGAAAAGAGGCAGACATGAAAATCGGATTTATCGGACTTGGCATCATGGGCGAGTCCATGTGTGAAAATATTGTCAAAAAGCACGACGACACGGTCTATTGTTCGGACATGGTGCCGGAGAAAGTCGAAAAGCTGGCGGCGGCAGGAGCCGTCGCGGCGGAAGGCAACGCGGATCTGGCGGAGAAGGCAGACGTGATCATTTCCATGGTCCCCAAGTCAGAACATGTAAGAGCCGTCTACACGGAGATTCTGCCCAAGCTGGGAAAGGGAAAGATCTGTATCGACATGAGTACAATCGATCCCAGCGTTTCGGTAGAAGTCGCGGAAATGGTTAAACAGACGGGCGCGCAGTTTGCGGATGCGCCGGTCGTCAAGTCCAAGCCGGCGGCGATCGCAGGAAAGCTCGGTATCTACGTCGGCTGCGACGAAGACCTCTACGCTAAGGTCGAACCGATCCTTGCCTATATGGGCGAGAACATCATCCGGATGGGGGAAAACGGTGCGGGTATTACAATGAAGATTCTGCACAACGCCCTGGTCGGTCAGATCCAGAATGGTGTCAATGAAGTATCGAACCTGGCGGCGGTTTGCGGCATCGATATTCAGACCTTTGCCAAGGCAATTTCCTACGGCGGCGGTCAGAATTTCTATCTGGACAGTAAGAAGGACGTCATCGAAAAGAACGATTTTACGACAGCATTTTCCGTCGAAAACATGAATAAGGATGTCCATATCTGTCAGAACCTCGCCAAAGAGCACGGACTTCCCATGCCGGGCGAGCAGAATGTGGTCCGCATCTATGAAAAGGCTATGGAAGCCGGATACGGCAAGGAAGATTTCTCCGCTACGGTCAAGGTGGTCCGGGAGGAGAAAGCCTGAGATGGATCTGTTAGAACATTTAAATGAGGTCAATGACGTCTCCATCTGCTCCGTCCTGGACCGGGAAGCTTTTAAAACTTACGGGCGGGTGGTCACGGGTTACGACTTTGACTCCTATTATCGGTATATGGAGGACCAAACGCCGATTCCTGAGGAAGGCAACATCTACGTGGCTTCCGTCGGGGACATGGAGGATCTGCCGGAGACGGAAACGGTTCAGAACCTGATCTACGGCGGTCTGCCGATTGAAGTCGGCTACTGCAATGGCAGAAATACGACCTATAACGGGTTTGAGTACCACAAGGGCAGCGAGATTAACCTGGCAGTGACGGACTTTATGCTCTGCCTGGGCCACGTCTGGGACATTGAGGAAAATACCTACAGCGTCGATGACGTTCAGGTCTTCTTCGTTCCGAAAGGCACGGCGATCGAACTCTACCAGACAACCCTGCACCTATCCCCCTGCCGGGTCTGTGACGAGGGCTTTAAGGCTGTTGTGATCCTGCCCCGGGGAACCAATACTCCGCTGAAGCGGAAGACGCCGCTTGATAGGGAAGGGAACTTGCTTCTTCAGACCAACAAGTGGGTGATCGCCCATCCCGAGCGGGAGCCCCTGATAAAGCAGGGGGCCGTTGCAGGGGTTATAGGTCCCAATAAAGAACTCAATTACTGAGGATGACAGGATGGAAATAATCAGAGAAGAAGGTCTGTTTCAGTTAAAACACGGGACGGATGTTCTGCTGGAGGAATCAAAACAAAACCCCCTGATCTATGTGGGGCGAGGCCAGGAGCGGGTAGATATGTACCGCGGCAACTTCAAGATCGAGGACTATCTGACCCGGCGCCAGGCTCTCTTCCTTAGGGATTGGCGGGAAGAAGAGGAGACCCTGGTCCTTGATTTTGATGGAGTGCTGCAGGCATCCCTGACTCTTGACGGAGACTGCGCCGTGCTGAAGTTTAAGGTTTTGGATCCCGGAATCAACCGCTTCTGGATCCGGATCCAGGCGGATCCCAGGGAGCATGTCTACGGCTGCGGAGAGCAGGAATCGTATTTTGATCTACGTGGGAGACATTTTCCGCTTTGGACGTCAGAACCCGGAGTCGGCAGGGACAAGACCACCTATGTGACCTGGAGGTCCGATGTGGAGAACCGGGGAGGCGGAGATTACTACAATACCAACTATCCCCAGCCAACCTTCCTGTCCTCCCGGAAATATTACCTCCATGTCGATTCGACCGCTTACGCGGATTTTGATTTTCGCAATGAGACCTTCCACGAGCTTCAGATCTGGGAGGTACCGGCATCAATTCGGATCGAGGCGGCGGACAGCTTTCCGGAGCTGTTGGAGAAGGAGACTGCCTTTTTTGGTCGGCAGATCGAGCTGCCGGACTGGGTCTATGGAGGACTGATCTTCGGCGTGCAGGGCGGCAGAACACGGACGCTGAAGGAAGTCGAGCACATCGAAGAAGGCGGTGTGAAACTTGCCGGCGTCTGGTGTCAGGACTGGGCAGGCAAGCGGGTTACCAGCTTTGGCAAGCGGCTCCAGTGGGACTGGCACTACAACGATAAGATGTACCCGAACCTTCCGGGGATGATTGAAGAGTTACACAAACGGGACATTAAATTCCTGGGCTATGTCAATCCCTATCTGGTAAATGATGGAGTGCTCTTTAAGGAGGGCGAGGAAAAAGGCTATTTTGCCAAGCGTAAGGATGGGGCCACCTACCTGGTTGATTTCGGAGAGTTCTACTGCGGAGCAGTGGATCTGACTAATCCGGAAGCCTTCACCTGGTTCAAGGACATCATCAAGACCTACAGCATCGACATCGGCATCGACGGCTGGATGGCGGATTTCGGGGAGTATCTCCCGACCGACGTCGTCCTGGCAAATGGAGTGCCGGCTATGATCGAGCACAACCACTGGCCGGCTCTTTGGGCAAAATGCAACATGGAAGCCGTTGAAGAGAGTGGTAAAAAGGGAGAGATCCTCTTCTTCATGCGGGCAGGAGGCACCGGCAGTCAGAAAGACTGCACCCTCCTTTGGGCAGGCGACCAGTCCGTTGATTTTTCCAGACACGATGGTCTTTGCACCGTAATTTCCGCAGCGCTCAGCACCGGCATGACCGGCTGCGGGCTCAATCACAGCGACATTGGAGGCTACACCTCCCTCTTCGGCAATGTCCGGTCTAAGGAAGTTTTCTTCCGCTGGGCGGAGATGGCGGCTTTCACTCCGGTCATGCGGACCCACGAAGGCAACCGACCCGACGAGTGTTACCAGTTCTATGAGGATGAGGACGGCATCAAAAAAATGGCGAGGCTGGTCAATATTTACCGGGACCTGTCCCCCTACATGAAGACCTGTGTCAAAGAAAACGCCGATCTGGGACACCCAGTCCAGCGTCCCCTCTTTTTCCACTATCCGGACGAGGACCGGTGTCTGACGGAACAGTTTGAATATCTGCTGGGAAGGGATCTTTTGGTTGCCCCCGTCTGGCAGGCGGATCAGACGGAGTGGGAAGTCTATCTGCCTAAGGATCGCTGGATTCACCTCTGGACCGGTGAGACTTACGAGGGCGGGACCAATGTCGTTTCGGCAAAGCTGGGCTATCCGCCGGTCTTTTACCGGGAGCCTTCTGCCTGGAAGGATCTCTTTGAACAGATTGGTCAAACTTACGGAGAGAAATAAACGATGGGAATGTTAAACCTGGCTCTGTTCTTTCTCATCATTTTTTTGGCCCACATCATGCAGGGGGTGACCGGTTTTGCCGGAACGCTTTTAGCTATGCCCCTAAGCCTCATGCTGGTGGGCTATCCGGTGGCAAAACCAATTTTAAACGTCCTGGGTCTTGTCAGCGGCATCTACGTTTTTCTGGGAAATAAGAAGCATGTGGTCTGGAAGGAGCTGTGGAAGATTGTCATCATTATGGGTGCCGGCATCCTGGCAGGGATCCGAATCAAGGACCTCCTCCTGGGGAGGGAAAAGCTCCTCTACCTGATCCTGGGCATCTTCATCGTGGTTCTGTCCATACAGGGCCTGGTCGTCCAGCTCCGAAAGAAAGAGGAAGGAAAGGAAAAGCCCTTTTGTCCCCTTCTTTATCTGACACTTCCGATCGGCGGCATTATCCACGGTATCTTTGTCACGGGGGGTCCCCTTCTGATTTCCTACCTGACAAAGAAAGTTCCGGATAAGAACCAGTTCCGGGCAACCGTTTCGACGGTCTGGATCTTCCTCAACAGCATGGTCTTGTTTGACGATCTCAGACACGGTTACTGGCAGGGACAGCTGGTCCTGACGGCACTGGCGGCAGCACCTTTTTTATTCGGAGGCTTAAAAGTCGGCTCGATTCTCTATCGGAAAATGAGTCAGAGAACCTTTATGATCCTCACTTATGCCCTGCTTCTGGTCATGGGGATCAAACTTCTTTTTTGAACCTGAGTCCTTTTGCAAAGCATTTTGCGGGACTTGAAAATAAAAAACATGCCCGAAAAAGGGCGATCGATAAGGAGGAACGTTATATGAAAAAGAGATTTGCAGCAGGAGCTCTAGCAGCCCTTATGGCAATCAGTCTGGCGGGATGCGGCGGAAACGCAGCGGCGCCGGAGAGCGCGGCAGGCAAGACGGAGACAACAGCAACATCAACGGCAGAGAGTGGGAAAGATGCAGGCGGTGCTGCAGGCAGCGGGGAAACTGTGAAGATCATCTGTCCCTACGGCGTAGGAGGCACGGCCGATATCATCGCCAGAAAATTCGCGGAAGTTGCGACCAGCACCCATCCGGAATATAACTTCATCGTCGAGCAGCAGACCGGCGGCGACGGTTTTGCGGCAGCGACCGCCTTCACCCAGGAAGATCCCAATGCGACCGACCTGCTGGTCTACGGTTATGGCGTCG
>AUXO017150731.1_pt1 | contig 10853 bp, 10 predicted proteins | sample 768731 | NCBI WGS metagenome assembly AUXO01 (sample SAMN02715735, study PRJNA202380) | gut metagenome | biome: sheep rumen | host: Ovis aries | place: New Zealand: Palmerston North
CATGATCATGACCAATTCCCCTGCCATCAGAGATGTACTCCTGTTCCCGACGATGAAACAGCTCAACTAAAAAAATGGCTTAAATACTGACTTTTTAAAAGGCTCTGACCCCCAAATTCGTAGGCCCAAACACGAAATTCGTAGGGAATTCGTAGGGAAAACGAAGAAAATTCGTAGGGAACCCGATTTCCCTACGAATCGGACAGAGCCTCTTTTTTTTATGCCCTTCTTTATAATGCTTGTGACCGATTTTTAAAAATGTCTTGACATTAGGGAAAAAAGGTGGTATGATTATCATATCAACTTTAGGGAAAAAAGATAATACAGTCTTTTTTCTCCCCTAATTTGAAATTTTAAAATCATTATAAAGGAGAAAAATTATGAAGTGCAATATGACAAACCAGGGCAATAATGAAGGAATCGTATTCAAGCCAAGACGTACCTCTTTTTCGGAAGGGTTTTCAGAACCATCACCTGAAGAGTTCGTCGAGGCGTGTAAGGCAGCAGGTATCGAGGTCGAATACCTGACCTCTGGCCCCGACAAAGGATACTTCAAAACCACATCACAGAAGGCTGCAACAGACGCTTCGGTTATTTATGTCAAGCTGATGTTGGCCAAGTCAAAGATGTGAAAGGGGGAATGATCGGTGGCAAGTTATGAATACGTGCCTACTTCTGAAAAGGGTATATACAGAAGAAAAGGATCAAAGGTCTATGACATTAAATACAGTGTCAAAGAATACGATCCTAAGACCAAGAAGAATAAATCTAAGTCAAAGTGGTATTACGGCGTCAAAGACTTAGACGAGGCAAGGACAATTCGCCAGCGGCTCATTGATGGTGTGATGGTTGACAAGAGCAAAGAGATCACACTTGAGGGAGCCTATGAAGTCTGGAAGACAAAGGCCAAACTCAAGAACATGAGTAAGATTACTCTGAATAACACAAGGCAGTATATGAACATGCTTTACCAATTCTTCCCGAAAGACTTCAAAATGAGGACTTTCAATGAAAATATATATAGTGATTTCATAGACTGGGCAAGAAACGATAAGCATTATGCAGAAGAGACGCTGCACAACCTGAACGCTACACTAAGAAAGTTATTCAACCTTTGTACGAAGAAGAGGCTTCTTGTTGAGAACCCTCTTACCTTTACAGATAATCCTGAGATAGGACGCAAAGAGGATTATGTCTTAGTAAAGAAGTTTGAATTTGATAAGATGGATAACTACCTGGCAACTCATAAATTCATCAGGCTGGGTATTAACACCAACCGAAAGAGAAGGCTGCTTCTCAACTTCCTCTACTACACTGGAATGAGAATAGGAGAGATTTTAGGCCTTACCTATAACGATGTTTTTTATAAAGACTTCGGAGAAGGCGAAGAAGAGGAAGAGGAGAGACCGATCAGACTGGTGCCCTATGACACAACTGAAGAAGAGCATATGCGTTGTATGATGGTTCATGTAGATAGTGCTTATGATTCCTTATACAAGGAAATGCACGATAAGACCAAAAATAAGAAGATTAGAGACGTCCCGATCCCTGCCTGTTTGGAAAGATTATTTGAGATTGATATGAATATCCATGTTAATTCAGGCGGCTCAAAGGATGATAGGATTTTTCAGTACACACACAGTAACGCTCATAGCGAAGTTTGGGCAACTGACTCAATGAGAAGCCTGTATTCCAATAATTATTATAGGGGCGGCTGCACTACAAAGCACGGCACATGGAAAGGTTATTTCAATCAGACTAACTCATGCGGTAATTATGAATTTTATCCAGAGCTGACACAATACAGAGAGTATACCGACTGGCCAACATCACTGACATATACATGGGATTCCTCGATAGGTAAGTATAAATGTCATTTCAAATCATCTATCAACACAAATGAATGGGATTATACGTGGAAGTTGGATCACAGCAAGTATGGAAACTCCATTACTCTTAAATACAATTCTAAATCAGGAAACTATGAGAGCACAGGTACATTCTATTGTCAAGAATACCAATGCAAAGGACATTCAATGTATGTTCGTAAGTGCGAAGGCCACACAGAATACTGGTGCCCACACGATCACTACGATTTAGATGTAAATGCTACTATTCTGCACGTTCCAGGCGAAAACGATCCTGTTAAATCTACTGCAATCTATGAAGTTGATCCTAAGTCAAAGGGAGTTGTAAATAAGACACCTGCTGATACAGATGATTTCTATTGGGACTTAGATAACAGGAGTAATGCAGAAAACGTATGCAATCAAAACTGGAATGACCTGTATCCTGATTTAACGGGTTTAAGAAATGCAGGTGTTGAAGGCGAGATACTGAAAGACAAAGAGATCGATGAATTGATGAAACCAGCCAACGACACAGGTAATGCAAAGATCAAGAAAGTTGTAAAAACCGCTTTGGGCTCAGTAGGAAGGATACCTTACTATTGGGGCGGTTACGCAAGTTATCCAGGGCTTGATAAGAATAACTTTGGGACAAAAGTTAAGGCAGACAAGAACGGTAATGTTAAAAAGGGACTTGACGCTGCACACTTTGTCGATTGGGTAAGTTGGACTGCCCTTAATAACAACTTGAAGAATGACTGGACGGGAACTATTTGGAATCAAACGACTGCGGTTGAGAAAGAAGATTTGCGTCCAGGAGATTTAGGGTTCCAGAACACAGGCGGCATTACTACAAATCATGTAGGAATATATATTGGCGATGATAAGTGGGTTCACTGTTCAACTAAGGCAGGAGCCACAGTTAATAACACTAACGTATTTGCTTATTATCGCAGATTAAAGATATTACCATAAAAGTTATAGGGAAGCGATAAAACTTCCCTATACTTATATATAAATAAGGAAGGAGAAGAAACCTAAATGAAAACTATTAAAAGAAGCCTTGCAATAATAATAGGTATTATAATGATTGCGGCCATGACATTTACAGTTTACGCTGAAATAGATATGCCAATGATATATGGCTGGGATGGTGATGTTGCCACTAACTTTGTAGGCGAACCCATTTCTGATACATGGGCATTTGATCCTGACACTGAAACATATTACTTATTAGATTCAGAAGGAAAAGTTAAACAGGAAGAGAAATCTTTTGACAGTGGAGAAGAAGCAGAAAAAGGATATGTTGAGCTTCATGCTATTCTTCCTGATGATTTAAAAGGATATGATGTTGAGGTTACTATTTCATCAGCAACACAGAGCTACAGCAAAACTTTATATGAAGTCAACGACTATAAAACTATGATGGAAGTTGATGTAGGAACATACAATATAGAATTGGCTATGATATCTGGTGATCTTAAAGGCCAATATCCAGCAAAGTTTGATAGTGATTTTGTAGTATATGCAGATAGTACAGCTGCATTGATTGAATTGGATTTTAGACCTGTTGAAGTTCCTGCCGAAACAGTTCAAGAGGACATATCAGAGCAGAAGGCGACGGATGATGAAGCTGATAAAAAAGATGAAGGTATTAATATCTTTCAAATCATTGTAATTGTAATTCTGGTAGTCATAGTCATTGTAGGTATTATCGCTGCAAAGAAAATTCACGACAACTCAGTAGAGTAATATATAGAGCCCTTGTTTTTATAGCAAGGGTTCTATTTTTATGCCTTGAAAGTTCACAAAGTGTTCAGTTTTTAGAACGCTTGAAAAGTTGCTACAGGTTTGCTACTGTGCTATAATATTATTGTAAGATAAAGAGGGAAAATTAAATCAGAACAGCTACAAATGCTACCATTGTATAGCAGGGCGTTTGATTAAGGAAATCTTAATTGAGGCACCCTGCTATTTTTTATTGAAAGAGAAAGGAGATTGACATAATGAAGAAGATCACATCAATAATCATTTGTTTGTTGATAGCTGCATTATTTACAGGCTGCAGCTCCACAAGAACAACACCAAAATGTGATGTAATACAGGTCATTCAATTCTCCTTTGAAGAAGGTTTTTTAGAGGAAGATTGTGAGACAGTAAGAAGATGGGTTGATGAAATGCCTGAAATACTAAAAAGAAACATTTCAGAAGTTCATCTGGTTTATAACATCCATGAAATTGCAGAAGCGGATCCAATGCTTCCAATTACAGGAGTTACCGTTGATCAGTCAAAGATTTATTTGAACGCAGAGACCAGAGGAAAGATAAAGAAAACTCTCTACCATGAAGCAGGCCACTGTTTAGATTTTGCAGGCAAGTATTCAGAGACATCTGAATGGAAAACAGTGATGAACGCTGAATGGAAAGATGAAGGGTATTATTCCTCAGATATGGAGTCATTTGCAGACGCAATAGCAAGACACTACATGAACACGCTGGAAGATAAACCACAGACCAGCAAATTCATTGAAAAAATATTAGAACAACAGGAAAGCATTTAACATAGAAAGGAAGTAATTATTATGACAAGAATAAAGAGATATATCATTACAGTATTATTTATATTAGCAACCAGCTTAATGGTTATGGGAGCATACGCTACGACATCAACTGACGCCGAGCTAAAAGCCGATAAAAACTTATTCCCTAAATACGGATGGGAAGAGGTTGACGGGAATACATATTATTATGTAAAGAACGTAGCACAAACAGGTTTTGTTTCTGCTGAAAGAGACAGAATCCTTTCCACCTTCTACTTCAATGAAGATGGTGTTCTTCAAACAGGATTCATTACATCAGAAGGCAGCACATATTGCTTCGATGATGAAGGAAGAATGGTTAAGGGTTTTTATAAGCTCAACAATGTCACATACCACTTCTCACAAGACGGTAAAATGTCTACTGGAATGACAAAGGTAGAAGGATCTACATACCTCTTCTCAGAAGATGGTAAAATGATGACAGGACTTCAAAAGATTGGTAAGGCATTTTACTTCTTCAATACCGATGGCAAGATGGCTACAGGTTTAAAGAAAGTAAATAAGAGCTTCTACTTCTTCGGCAAAGATGGCAAAGCCGTATCAGGATGGCAAGAGATCAAAGGAAATAAATACTACTTCAAATCACTGAAGATGGTAACAGGTGAAGTTGATATTGATGGAAAAACCTATATCTTCAATAGCAAAGGCGTATGTGAAGGCGAAAAGGTTATTCCAACAGAGCCACCAGTATATGAAGATACATCATATACAGATAACACAAGTACATATGAAGAGAATTACACATCAAACAGTTCCAATAGTTCTAACTACTCAGAAAATGCTACAACTTCCAATAGCGGTTCAAGAAGTTCTGGAACTTCTAAAAAGGGAAATACAGGAAGCACTACACCAAAGACAACCAGTGCATATAGTGTTAAAATAGAAACAGAGGGTAATGTATCAGATTACATGGTCAATGATGTTAAGAGTTGGGTAGGCGATATTCCAGACATTATCAGAGAACAGATTTACTGCATTACAATCACTACCAGCATTGACAAATACAACATTTACGGTTTCGGCGTAAACGGTGTTACCGTAAGCGGACACTACATCTACCTCAATGCAAACGCATGGGGAAGCGGTATGCAAAAATCCTTCTACCACGAATCAGGCCACTGCCTTGATATGTGGGGCGGCTACTCCTTCACATCTGCATGGGAGAGCATTTGTAATAGCGAATGGAGCGGCGAAGGTTATTATGCCGATCAGCTGGAATCATTTGCAGAAGCGGTCGGAAGATATTACAGAGGCACACTAAGTGGAAAGCCTCAAACACTCAAAGCGATCAAGGGCATTATCAGCACAGGTAAACTGACACAAGATACCAGCCTTAATATAACACTCTACGCAAAGAGCCATGCACTCTGGGTATATGATGGCCCGAATGATTTTTACGGAACACAGATTGGAACCGTTCAGATCGGAGACTCCGTAAAGGCCACAGCACTCAACGCAGATAAGAGTTGGTATACAATTAAGTACAACGGCGGCACAGGATACGTAAGAGCTGACTTTGTATCATTAGAGCCATAAAAACCGCTGCACAATTGATTTTAAATTAGCAAATTGATTAATCAGTAATAAATGAAAATTCTGATTAATTGAGAGAGCATTATTTGCTCAAATATATTCAGGTATAGAGAGCCTAACTGTACCGTGAACCTAACTATACTACCTAACTATACTACCTAACTATACTAAATAAGAAGAGACAGAGCCAAATGACAGGTTCCGTCTCTTCTTTATTGTGTACATATATATTATATGTTATAATACTTTTCAAGTCTTTCATAAGCGTTGAAGGCAGCCAGCGGATCTGATTACCCGTTAGCTGCCTTCTCCGTTTGTAAAGTAGTTGCCATACATTTATATTACTCTTATATATTCTGCATGTCAATCAGATTTTTATAATGCCTTTGGTTAATTCCTCAGCCTCTTCTGTTGAACTATACTTAGCAAGGGCAGCAGCTAATCCTTTCTTACCGTTCAAGATTTTTAATGTGTATCTCATTAGATCGATGTCATTAATCTGACCTTTTGGAGCAAGATTGATTGCTTGATCAAGTGTGCTCACCTTGCCGCTTTTCACTGATTCTTGCAAATCTGAAAAGATTTCAGGTGGACGCCCATATCGTTGAGGCTTTTCAGAAATATGATATAGTTTTTCTTGTTCTTCAAGAGCTTCCAGATATTCAGGAGTCTGTTCATACTCCTTTCCTATCTTCTGAAAAGTCTTCCTATCCATTTTGAAAAGCAGGTTATCATATGCGTCTGTATCTTTTATAAAGAAGTTCTGATACAGCCAGTAGACTTTAACGAAATCAGGATCAGCGTCCTTTTTTGTTCGGCCCTGTTTTGTCTTTATCTTATCTATTTGTGAGATAAAGGACATCTTTTCATTGATATCTGTGCTTTCATCAAATACAAGAAACATATCACATGTAGATAATGGAGCAGGGGCTTTTGTCCTCTCTTCATCAGGAATGAACAGGCCTATCTTCTTATCGTAGATTGCCCTATAATTCTTTGCTATCTCCTCTTTGGTTGTCCCCAGAGATACGATATCTTTGATTAGTATGCAATCATTTGAACCAAGCATATCCAGGAGCTCAATTAGCTTACGCCTCTTTTTATATGATCCCTGGACTATATCAAAATAGATGTGTTCCTGGTAATCATGTATGTTCAGATAAGAGAGCTCTTCTACCAGTCGCTTATAGGATCCTGTCTTTTGTACCTGTTCAGTATTATTTGACAAAGGTATCTTAGCCGTTGAAAGGCAGCCATAAGCATATATCATAATATCACAACCACTATATCTTTTTTCCCTATTATAGCTGAATCGCTTTAAATAATCAAGAAGAATTTTTTGCTATCATATTTTCGGAAGGGATTTGATTGACAGTAATAGGTTAATGATGTAATATATTATATGATATTTACATCAAGGCGATTATAATAAGGGTGCATTATGAAGCTATACTTAGACCTTACTAAGATAACTGTTCCTACGGAATTGTCAGAAGATCAAGTTATCACTAAAGAAGAAAAAGAATCCCTTGAAGATGAAGGACTTCGATTTCTGTTCCCAGAAGAGGAAAAGAAATACGTTGAAGGATCAACATATAGGGAAAACGCAGTTAGTGCTTATGTCTTAATTCCCAGCTATGATTTCTTCGCTATTTATGAGGACATCTGTGAAAAGGAAGGCAGGCCCTATTCAGAGGCTGAAGCGGCTTCGCTGCATAGAACTGTTTGGCCTGAGCAAGGAAAAACATGTTTCAAATATACTGACGAAAAAACAGGAGAAGGTAAGCTCTACGCTATGGATGAAGAAAGGGTTCCCCTGTTTATCATTAATAAAAAAGAACCCGTTTATGCTATAAAAGTCAAAGAAGAAACGGAGAAAATAGTAGAGCTTCCCCAGGTATCTGCCGAAGAGTTTTCTACTGTTATTCCGTATCGTATGAACATGATTTCAGATAAGAAAAGCGTTATTCAGCTTTTAGTTGATTTAGAATATCTCCCAAAAAGATTTATGAGCAAGTGGGAAGATAATCATACAATTTTTCAAGCATACTGGCATTAGAAAATTAGGGTGGGGCAGAGACGAAATAGCTTTAAGTAAAATATCAGATAGTTTTGATAAAGCTGTTGAAAAGTATAAAGACGACGAAGAAATCTATGTGATTATCAGGATGTTTGAAGAAGAGTTTTGAGAATCACATGTGAGGATAATATATGATAGGAGTTGGCTGGGATGAATTGCCCAAAATGTAAAGCAGAAATAGCAGACAACTTAAAAACGTGTCCTGAATGTGGATTTGATATTGAGCTTTATAAAGAGGCTTTTCAAGAAATCAATCAGAAAAAGATAGAAGAGTTAAATCATCCGAAGAACGCTTGCCCTGAATGTGGAGAGAGTGTTCCTGATGATGTTGCAGCTTGTCCTAACTGTGGATATCCTATAAAGAGATCGGTAAATGTCGAAAAGACACAAACTGTCTCTAACTCTTTCAACATATCTAAAACATCAGATACTTCCACTACACCTACTACACCTACTAAGAAAAAAGTCTTGATTGTCATTTCTTTGTTATTGGTCTGTGTAGCTGGATGGTATATTTGGTTTTCATCTACCAGATGTGAATGGTCAGGCTGCATGGAGCATAAAGCGTCTGGTAGTAGTTATTGCACATATCATAAAAACTATTTAAAATCTCTCAGTAGTTATTCAAGTGGTAGTTCCAGTTACTCCAGTAAGAGCAGGCTTGATTTACAAATATCAAATGTAAGTGTTCATTCAAACTCAGTAAGCACATATTGCACTGGAACAATCAAAAATAATGGTGATTCTTCCTTTAAGTTCGTACAAGTAAAAGGTTCATTTAAAGATAGCAGTGGAAATGTAATTGAGACAGGGGACGGTTATGCGGTTGGTAGTGAGGGCTTATCTCCTGGTGAATCAACATCATTTAAGATTTACTGTGATCATAATTCCAAAGTTAAAAGCTGTAGTGTAACAATTTATGATTATGATTAAAGGAGTGTACTATGGCACTAATTAACTGTCCTGAATGTGGCAAAGAGATTTCAGATTTAGCTTACGCTTGTCCGAAGTGTGGTTATCAACTACAAGCGAACAATCCTATTGCGACGGAACCTGTTGAGAAAAAGTCCGTAAATAGAATAAAATTATTCATCAATAATAACAGGATCCTTGTTGGAGCTATTTGCTTATGTTTGGCCATAATGTTTTTGATAATTGCTATTGTTAGACTTAACGACCATTCCTATAAGTTTAGCGTTGAAAACCTATCATATTATAAATCACAATACGAAGAAACATCTTCTATGACTTATGGATGGTTAAGTAGCACATACAAGAGTATCGCTAATGAATGGAAAAGATTGTATGATGAAGCTCTGGTTGAGATCTGGTTTACAAGAATAATGTCTGGTGTACTTGTTTTAGCTGACATTCCGTTAGTGATCTTCGGAGTTAAATCTATAAAGAAAGGCAGAGTAAAAAATGGCACTGATCAATTGTCCTGAATGTAATAAACAGGTATCTGATTCGGCTATTTCTTGCCCTAACTGCGGCTTTGCAGTAAACAGTTATGTCAAAAGGCAGAAGGCTATTAGCAACATTCAAGAAGAATCTGAAAAGGAAGCGATAGCCTTTGTTGAGAAGAAGATGGCCGAAAAAAAGGCAGCAGAAGAGAAAGCACAACAAGACATTATCGATAATAAGAATAGATCCTATTCTGAGGCGATTTCCCTATTTAATAAAAGCAGCGTAGCAGAAGTAACCGAGGCAGGAGAGATTTTCAAACGCCTTCACGGATGGAAAGATTCAGATGATTATTTAGCACGATTAGAAGAACGTATACAAGAAGCTAAAACAGAAGAAGAAAACCTGATAGAGCAACTTGCTATTCAGAAAGAATTGCAGAAAAAGAGAAGGAAGAAAATTCAACGAATAGCAATAATATCAGTCTCTATTGTTTTAGTAGTATCTATTGCATTATTTGCTATTATTACTCTGAATGTTCCTAAAGAAAATGAGATAGAGCCTACTGTACCTACTGAAAAACCTGTTCCGACAGAGAAGCCTACTTTAAAGCCTACAGAGCCACCAACAGAAGCACCCCGAACTTTTGAAGAAAAAATTAATGCCATCGATGAAGATGAAGGATTGATATACAAGCAAGCGTTAGATGGCAATTCATATTTAGAGTTAGAAGTAAGGAAAAATAAATGGTTCGCTGTTGCAGAGGCACAAGATTTTGGTACGTCTGGAACCAGTAGACTATTACTCGGTTCTGAAGGGCCAATGCAAAAAGATGGTGATCATTATTATTATGATTGTGTCATCAATAATCGGTCAGCCCATATTGTGCTTACATTTGACGATAACGGTGTATTGGTTGAAGGCCTTGACGGACTCAACGGAAATACTGACTGCAACGGATACTATACCTTTGATATAGTAGTAGTTGGCGGTGGGTGGTAAAACGTAGGGAGAAGCGTAGGGAAAGCGTATATAATATATTACCCTACGATTTCTTATTGACTATTCCCTACGTTTTTGGTAATATAATGAGGTCAGAACACTCCAGTAAAATCGATCATTATGTTGACGGTTAGGCTCTGTATAATTCGTAGGGAAGTGCGAATTTAAGAACACAACAACTTTAAAAGTGTTGATAAATTCGTAGGGTGAACGAAAAATCGTTCACAAAAACGGCTTATTTAAGCCATTCCTGACGCTTGTGTCCTTCCCGACGATGAAGAGCTTGGATAAGTAACACCGCATAGATAAGCCATTTTTTAGCTCTATAGCGGCGTAACCGCTACGGTTTTATATCAATTTTATATCAAATGACACAAAACAGCGTCC
>AUXO017236149.1_pt1 | contig 10853 bp, 11 predicted proteins | sample 768731 | NCBI WGS metagenome assembly AUXO01 (sample SAMN02715735, study PRJNA202380) | gut metagenome | biome: sheep rumen | host: Ovis aries | place: New Zealand: Palmerston North
TAGTGGACTGGGAATTCGTGTCTGTAGATTCATTCCGCCGTACTGAGGACCAGTATGATATCATTGACGGCAGACAGCCGAAGTTCGACAATGAGATAATGCTTACAAAGAATCTTGCTGATGATCTCGGGAAAACGATAGGCGATACGGTAACAGTCACCTATATGGACAAAAAGGAGGAATACATAGTAACAGGCTATTTCCAGACGATATTTGAATTCGGTAATGTTTCGATGATGACATCGGAAGGTATGACGAAGCTTGGGTATAACGATATACGGGAGGCGCAGGTCAGTCTCAGCGATACTTCAAAAAAGGACGAAATAACAGACATGCTCAACAGTCGGTTTGCTGACAGACTATCAGCAAGCGAGAACAAGGAGAGCGCAACTATGCTTACCTATAAAAAGATAGTCAATGTGCTTATGAATTCAAGCATATATACGATGTATATCGTTATACTGATATTTGCAGCTGTTGTAGTTGTTATGCTGTGCAGACGTTCATTTATCCGCGAACGCACCGATATCGGCATATTCAAGGCACTGGGCATGTCAGCAGGCAGTCTCAGGAATCAGTTTGCGCTGAGGTTTGCAGCTGTTGCGCTGATCGGTTCTGTTGTCGGAGGAGCTGCAAGCGCTTTTCTGGCACGTAAAATGATAGCGTTCATGCTAAAGATAGTCGGACTGACCGATATTAAAGCAGCAGTATCACCCATGACTTTTGCACTTCCTGCGGCAGCGGTATGCATTTGCTTCTTTGTGTTTGCATACATTGTTTCAGGAAAGATAAAGAGCGTGGATGTAAGAGAACTTATAACTGAATGACCATGATATAGTTTGCAGGACCGTTTCCGAATAAAAGTCGGGGACGGTCCTTTTATGCTGTGCAGTATTTACAGCCTTAAAGGGTATGGATTGTATAAGATGCATAAAGTGGGCGATGCTATTTGATTTTAACTAACGCTTGATGTATAATTAATGTGTACTCAATAACCGACATAAGGCGGTTATTGCCCCGAACTTCGTTCGGGGAGCGCAAATTCTTCATAAAATAGTGAATTTGCGCGTCGCATTTCTTTATGTCAAGCTCATTTTGCCCTTTTGGTCAAAACAAAGCGCAATAAAAATCTTTTGTATTATAAATTTTATTGCGCTTTGACAACTTAAAATCTGCTGAAACAAGCTGTATATAGCCGATTTTAAGCTGTTGAGCAGACATTAATTAATGTGTACTCAATAACCGCATAATTGCGGTTATTGCCCCGGATTTTGTCCGGCGGATCAATATATATAATTGAAACAGGAGGGTATCATATGCCGCATACAATTACTGTGGAGCGTGACAGTGTCTGCATGGGAGACGATGTCACTGCACCAAATACGACAACAGTGTCCGTCAACGATGAAATGCATCTTTCGGCGGTCCTCAGCCTTATTGCTGAAATAATGCCGAACATCAGTGATGATAATACTATCGTGTGGTCGGTACATACAAATGAAAAAAACGGCAAGCCGCTCGGTATGTTTGAGATAGACGATAAGAAATTAAGCGGAGTGACACTGTTTGTACCTGATAAGCCCATGAAAGAGCTCGGTGTCAAAAAAGTTTATTGCAGATATTTCCATTCACACTCGTTTTCGATGTATTCGGAATGTCCGACTCTCGGACTGAAGGTCATGAAGCATCTCAACGTCTGCGGGAAGAAATAATATTTCCGAAATAGTGGAGATTATTTGCTGATAAGAAGGTGAAAATATGCAGGACAGATATGCAGGCGATATCGGTGATTATGGGAAACTCGGACTGCTTCGTAAGCTGTCAGAAAAGTTTATCATTGGTATAAACTGGTACGATCCCGGAGAGCTTGATTTTGAGCGAGACAAAAATGGTGAATTCAAGCAAGAGGACGGAAAATACCGCGATTTTTCAAGTGTTGCTGATTATGCTCCTGAAATAGCATCAGCACTTGAAACTTTGAAAGATAATCATTCTATCGAAATGCTTGAAAAGCTGAAATTGATAAATAATGCAGTTTACTATAATAAAACTGTTCCAAGAGAAAATGTGGAACGTGAAAAATGGCATAAGTCCGCACTAAAAAAACTTAAAAAGTGTGACATTGTTTTCCTTGATCCTGATAACGGACTTTTATGTGATTCAGTAAAAATGGGATCCCCCAAAAGTGTCAAATACACTTATTACAGTGAGGTCAGTGATTATCTCGCACAAAATAAAACTGTGATAATCTATAATCATCGCAGCCGTAAAAAGGAAGGCATGTATTTCAATGAGATCATTGAAAAGCTGTGCAGGAAAACAGGTGCTGAACGTGATTTGATACAGGTCGTAACGTTCCGCAGATTCTCCGTAAGAGACTATTTTATCATCAGCAAAGATGAGTATATGCATAATACTATAAGTGGTTTGATCGGTACATTAGTAAAGAATACATCGAATGATAATAAACCGTTTTGTACTGTTTCTGATTTGAAAAATACTCGGAGAATCAGCGATATGTTCAAAAACAAAGTAGCCGTAGTAACAGGCGGCGCAAATGGCATCGGCAAGTGCATAGCCGAGGAATTCCGCAGAAACGGAGCGGCAGTGTGCGTTATCGACAAGGCTGAGGGAGACCATTTTGTCGGCGATATTTCCGACAAGTCCGTACTTGAAAGGTTTGCGGAGGAAGTCATTTCAAAGCACGGACACATCGACTTTCTCGTCAACAACGCTCTGCCGCTGATGAAGGGCATTGACGAGTGCAGCTATGAGGAGTTTCAGTACGCTCTCGCAGTGGGAGTGACTGCGCCATTTTATCTGTCCAAGCTGTTCGCTTCGCACTTCAACACGGGCGGCAGTATCATCAATATCTCGTCCTCCCGTGACCGTATGAGTCAGCCGCAGACCGAGAGCTACACTGCGGCGAAAGGCGGTATAGCTGCCCTCACTCACGCACTTGCGGTGAGCCTTGCAGGGAAGGTGCGTGTGAACTCCATATCGCCCGGCTGGATAGATACGTCCTACAAGGTCTATGAAGGTCCCGACGCATATCAGCAGCCCTGCGGACGTGTGGGGAACCCGCTTGATATTGCAAATATGGTCATGTTTCTCTGCTCCGACAAGGCAGGCTTCATTACAGGCGAGAACATCTGCATAGACGGCGGTATGACAAAGCTGATGATATATCACGGCGACAATGGCTGGGAGCTGAAATAGGAGAAAAAGAGGAGATGTAAATGTTAACGCTGCAAGATTTGATCAATTTAGAGAATCTTTCCAAAAAATATCCTGATATTACAAGGGTGCAATATTGGTGGTATGGGAAAGATATAGAGTCACTTTATATCGGCAACGGTGAATTGCGTATTCCACCCAGTCAGATCAGGGGAGCAGACTATAATACATTATATTTGATCGGTTCAGGAATTGACGGAAATAGAAGCATGTACAGGTTTGCAATAAGGCTTACTAATTTCAATGATGAAACCAAGCGATATGATTACATAAGAGTTCCTTTGGCACTTGATGACTATTCAAACAGATTAGTTTTATTTAAAAAGACACGTTTTACTTTTTACTGCGGTCAATTAGATCTGTTTGAAGTTGAAAAAATAAATGCTCCTGATAATGGAAGAACTGTTGTACCGTTTACGGATTATGAATCTGTTGAACTTTCATTTTCAGAGCTTAGAGAAGTGGTCGCAAATAAATATTCTGATTACTATAAGCCTTTGTCTGCTGTAAAAGGCGTATATATGATAATTGACGGCAATACCGGTAAGCAGTATATAGGCAGTGCTTATGGGGATGAAGCAATCTATTCCAGATGGGCTAATTATGCGACTACATATCATGGCGGAAACCTTGAACTCATAAAGCTTTATGAAGAATGCGGAGAAGAATACTTCAATCAATTCAAATTTTTCATACTTAGGATACTGCCGAAGAAAACGCCTGTTGATGATATAATAGCAGCTGAAAATTATTATAAAGAACGTTATCTTACAAGAAAATACGGATTGAATGCAAACTGAAATGAGGTAAATATGTTATATTTAAAGCAGGCAAATAAAGAAGACATCGAAAAAGAGTGGCTGTTCCAGCGCAGTATCCCTGCGGACGAAAACGGTTTCATCAATGATTATCCCGATATAAGCAGGGAGGACTTCAATAACGCACTTGATACGATAATAGCACAGTCAAGGGGAGAGAAACTGCCTGAGGGATATGTGCCGCAGACGGTATACTATCTCTGGGATGATGATACTATAGTCGGTACGTTCCATTTCCGCCAGTATCTCTGTGAATCTCTCATTGAGGGCAGCGGACATATCGGCTATTATATAGCTCCGGGATACCGCGGAAAAAATTACGGTACGAAGGGACTGGAACTGCTCATTGACGAGATCAGGGACAGTGTCCGTGAGGAGGAGATATATCTGCGCGTGAACAGGGATAATCCTGCATCGCTTCATGTGATGCTGAATAACGGTGGGTATATCCACCATGAAGACGAACATTCATATTTTGTGCGTATAAAGAAATGACAGCGACAGCCTATTGGTGTTTATAGCTGCATCCGTCATATGACAGTTTTATGACACTTTACTTACATAATCATGAGGATTCTTCTTTGAGAAAATGTTATCATATAAACAGACCTGAAGAGGTCGTATAAAATTTTTTTCAAAGGAGGTTTTCTTATGAAAACTATGATCATCAAACCACTCGTTGTTGCTTGTCTTGCCGCTTTACTGCATGTTAATTTCGCAGCTGTTCCGGCAGCAAAAACTGAAACAGAAGAAGTTGAAACCGATACTTCCTTTGCAGAGACCGAAGAGGATGCAACTGGGTATGAGGTGACGTGCGAAACGGACGAAACAGGTGCCTGCACTGTAACTGTCATTACCTCTGACGGCGAAGAGCAGACATTTGAGGTGCCGAGCGGCGAAAATTTCAACAAACTTGTCAGCACTGTTGACGGAGATATCACAATATACAGTGAATCCGATGAAAACGGCAATGACTGTGTATACGTATCTTCGGAATGTGTTATCGATGACGGTGAGGATGACGGTATCGAAAAAACAGGTACATGTACGATAAACCTATCTGATGCTGACGCACCGCCGATCATTGCAGAATAATATAAAAAAGCCGAAGCCTGCCTGTAGGGATACGGGCAGGTGTACGGCGTTCGGAGGAATTTATGAAACAGCTGATCTATGCAGCAGATGATGAAAAAGATATTCTTGAAGTTATAGAAGGATTCCTTGAAAATGCAGGCTTTGATGTGTGTACATTCAGTACGGGAGACGCTCTGTATGAAGCGTTCCGTGAGAAGCCCTGCGACCTTGTTGTACTTGATATAATGATGCCCGGAAGGGACGGACTTACTATATGCAGGGAGCTTCGTGCTATATCGGATGTTCCCATAGTCATACTGACTGCAAAGGAGAGCGAGACCGACCATATGCGCGGTTTCATGCTCGGCGGAGATGATTACCTTATAAAGCCTTTTTCGCCTTCGCTTCTCGTAGTAAGGATACAGGCTCTTCTCAGACGTGTGGGCATGAGCGGTCCTGTACATTCATCACTGACTTTCGGGGACATCACTTATTCGGAGGAAAGTCACGATGCACTCTGCAACGGAAAAAGCATCGGTCTTACCATGACGGAGTTCTCACTTCTCGGATGTCTTATCAAAAATGCAGGTTCGGCTGTATCAAGAAATGAGCTTCTCGATAATGTCTGGGGTATAGATAATAATGATATAGAAACAAGAGTTACTGACGAAACTGTTCGCCGCATAAGAAGGAAAATGCGCGAAGCAGGAAGCAGTGTGAAAATAACAGCCATATGGGGATATGGATATAAACTGGAGGAAGGCGATGAATAAGGTTCGTTATCGTATAGCAGTCCTTGCGGGAAGCTCGGTTATCATCGCCATTCTTATAGCTATGGTGATATTCAATATAACTATCAGACATAAGATAGAACGTGACGCATACAATTCTCTCAGCAGCGAGATGGTTTCTGCATACGAAGGGGCTTCGATATATATGCCCGAAAGTATAATAATATCGAAGGATGATAACGGCAAGGAAGTGGCTCCTTTTTTTATGACACCTAAGGAAAAGTCCATAATGGAATGGTACGGCCCGGAAGAAAGAAAGGGTATTTTAAAAGCAGTTATAGACGGAAATACTTACTATCTGAAAAAGGAAGAAAAGGATGAACTTGGTGATACGGTTTATATGGGAGGATATTATGTGACCGATGATGATGGTGAAGATGATATGTACAGCGTTGAAACGAGTATAGCTACCAGCGGTGATATAGAAAGTATGATCTCATATATCGATGTTACAGGCGAGATAAAAATGATAGGACGTATGGACATTTTCTTCATATTAACCGCACTGCTGATAGGTACGCTAAGTGCTGCTTCGGGTTACTGCATAGGACGCAGACTTGAACAGAATCAGCTTGCACAGAAACAGTTCTTCGAGAACACATCACACGAGCTGAAAACTCCGCTTACAGCCATTCAGGGTTATGCGGAGGGCATTGAAAAGGGAATAATGACTGACATGGCGAAGACGGGACAGGTCATATCTGCCCAGACTTCAAAAATGAGCCGTATGATAGAGGAGATACTCTGTATCGCAAGGATAGAAAGCGGAGCAGTCAGGCTTGAAAAAGAGACCGTTGCACTTGATGAACTGATACAGGACTGCCTTATGCCCTTTGAAGGAACGGTACAGAATAAGGGACTTGAAGTTGAACTCGGACTTTCTGATATAAAGGTCGAAGCAGATGCGGAGAGACTGGAACATGCTATCTCAAATCTGCTAATAAATGCCATAAAATACGCTCAGACACGAATAGAGATATCGTGCAGCAGCAAAAGCATATGCATCTCCAATGACTGTCCTCCTATTTCGGACGATGTGCTGAAGCATATTTTCGACCGTTTCTATACAGGTCGGGACGGCAATACGGGGATAGGTCTGTCTCTTGCGAAGGAGATAATCGAGCTTCACGGCTGGCATATCCGTGCAAAGCGGCTGGATAACGGGATAATGTTCAGCGTAGAGTTTGAATGAGAAGATTCTGCGGCATTGAAAAAAACAATAACAGAACAGGAGAAAAAATGGGTTCATTACTTCTTGCGGTCATTTATCTGGCATTTATAAGTCTCGGACTTCCTGATTCACTTCTGGGTTCGGGATGGCCAACTATGCAGGCGGATTTCGGAGTTCCTTCATCATATGCAGGATATGTGTCGATGTCCATATCATTCATGACTATACTGTCTGCACTTATCGCACCGACGCTGATAAAAAAACTGAAGACACAGTGGATAGTTGTGTTATCGATATTACTTACAGTCGTGGGACTTATCGGCTTCTCTTTTGCAAAAAGCTATGCTGTCCTGTTTATGTTCGTTGTGCCTTATGGCTTTGGGGCGGGTTCTGTGGACTCGGCTCTCAATAACTATGTAGCCAAACACTATTCCTCGTCAGTGATGAATTTCCTGCACTGCTTCTATGGTGTGGGAGCTATGATAAGTCCATATATTATGTCACTTGCCCTTGCAAAGGCACACTGGAATGAAGGCTACCGCTGGACTGCTTACATACAGACGGGAATAATGCTTGTATGCTTGCTTTCGGTACCTCTTTGGAAGCGGAGCGTGTCCGATGAAGCGGACGACGAACAGGAAAGTGCAGGTATAAGAGATGTGCTGAAGCTTCACGGTGTTATACCTACACTTATAGCGTTCTTTGCATACTGTTCGGGAGAAAGCACATGCTTTCTCTGGACGTCCAGCTATTTTACAGGAACAAGGAATGATATCAGTGCCGAAACGGCAGCGACTTTTGGTTCGCTGATATTCGGCGGATTGATGCTCGGAAGACTGATATCAGCATTTGTATCGGACAAACTGGGAGACAGACTTCTGATACGCATTGGAATAGCTGTTGAAGCTGTCGGGATTCTGATGATGCTGATGCCTTTTGAGAGCTTTATACCTGCTGCTGTCGGATTTGCGGTAACGGGTATCGGCATGGGACCTGTTTATCCTGCGATACAGCACATGGCTCCCGTGAACTTCGGCAAGAAAAACAGCGCAGCAGTGATAGGACTGCAAATGGCTTCGGCTTATATCGGAAGCACGTTTATGCCTATGGTATTCGGTCATATACAGCAGGCTGCCGGAATATGGATAATGCCGCTGTATCTGACGATATTCGCTGTAATGACAATAAGCCTTCTGGAATTTGCTTACAAACGCCTCAGAACATGATAAGTAAAAAGCCGCCTGTGTGAAGTATTGAACACAGGCGGCTTAGTATATGGAATCAAATTGAAATGGATGAGTTATCTTAAAGATTCGATACGGCTTTCTATATCTTCGGCGGAGAAACCTGACGTTCTGATGACCATTATATGCTCATCGTCTATCCTTCTCGCATAGCTGATGTGGTGCTGTGAAAATGCATTGTAGCTTGCTTTGCAGTAGCTGACTCCGCTGATAGTTACTTCTTCGGGACCGCTTACATCGGTTACTTCGATATCGGTAAGTTCCAGTTCACTGCGTCTGATGAATTCTTCGGGGGATATATCGGGAGTTTCGGGGTATCTGAGCTTTGTATCATAGAACCAGACATCTGCCATTTTTACGCTGTCCGTATCCTCGCTGTATGAAGCGGAAGCATCTAAAATACCTGTCAGATAGAAATCCTTATCTTCGGGACTCATGAACCTTGTGGGCATCATATAGTGAGTGTAAAGGTCAGCCTCATCAAGGAAATGAGCAGCTTCGGGAAGTGTGAGCTTTATTCCTGCATAATCGGAAATATAGACGTTTCCCTCAGAGGTTCCTTTTTTGATCTCAAAGCGTTCGGATGAATCACTCTGTGAAACGGTTTCTTCAGCTTCTTCGGTGTATGTTTCGGATACGTCGGCTTCAGCAGATACTGCCTCTTCGGTATTCAGTTTGGGTTCTGTATTTTCGGTAGGCAGAGGACTTGTTTCCGAAACTGTTGCAGCAGTGGATACGGCCGAACTTCCTGCATTAGGGGTAGTTGTATTATTTCCGCAGGAAGTAAGTGTGCAGACTGCGGCTGCAAATGCAATGATAGCTGTTATTTTTTTCATAATGGTTGGCTCCTTTTACGTATTTTTACATGTGGAAGCACTTTAACTTCCTTTCATAAGTACTATTCGCAGCGCAGCATTAAACTGTAACAGCGAAAATGAAATTTCTGCACTTCGTTATGAAATTGTACTATCGTTTCCTTTGCTTGAATAATTCGGAAATTTCGGCAGATAATATTACCGCACCAATTATTCTCGGAGGTAATAAATATGAAAGCAACAGGAATAGTAAGACGTATCGACGATCTCGGACGTGTAGTGATACCAAAGGAGATAAGACGCACAATGCGAATCCGTGAAGGCGATCCTTTGGAAATATATACCAATAACGACGGCGAAGTTATATTCAGGAAGTATTCAGCCATAAATGAAATGAGCGAAAATGCAGGCTATATCGCAGATATAATGCACAGGACAGCAGGCTGTCCAGCACTTGTTTTTGACAAGGACCATGTTGTGGCTTCTTCGGGAGTCTCGAAGCGTGAATTTGCAGAACGCAGGGCTTCTTCTCAACTGGAGGAGCTTATGGATAACCGTGGACAGTATTACTGTCCCGACGGAAGGAACAACCGTTTTTACCCTGCCGAGGGCGTGGAAAAGACAGCTATTGCGGCAGTTCCCATAATAACGGCAGGTGACGTATCGGGAGCAGTAGTTTTTCTTACGTCGGATAAGTACACCGAAGCTACCGACCTTCAGAAGAGCCTTATAAGTGCTGCGGCGCAGTTCCTTGCCAGACAGATAGAGTGATATATAGTGCAAAGAGATCCACCATGCAGAAAAATGGCGGATCTCTTTATGTTTATCGGTTCCTCTGTGGACGAAGCTCCTGAAAGAAAGCTCCGCACCTGTTGCAGTACCACAACAGTCTGCCTGAGCGGTACATTGGCAAATTGATATTGATACCCCATTCGGGATATTGTCTGAACATCATGACGCTTGCATCCGATACATAAGCTGCAAATGTTATATAATGTTCTTTTGTCATAGGATGATCGGAGGTGATGTACCATTCTCCGCCCGTATCCTCGACCTTTAACATTTCGCTGCCCTCCGCCTTTTTGAATTCAAGGGGAGTGAGTACATTTCCGCAGCAGGTGATCTTTGCCTCGGAAGTTGAGGTCATCACGTTGCTGCACTCTTTGCAAACGTAGAATCTGAGTTTTTTCATATTTCCTTTCTCACTTTCATTTTTATCGATCTCGCCGTTGAGCAGTACCTGTATATCCGTGCCGAATACCTCAGCAAGCGCCGAGAGAAGCGATATATCGGGACATCCGCTTCCGCATTCCCATTTCGATACCGTTTTATCGCTGACGCTGAGACGGTCTGCAAGCTGTTTCTGTGTCATTCCCAGTTCTGTTCTGAACTGTCTTATGAGTTTTCCCGTTTTCATCTGATCCATAGTATCACCTCTGTTATCAATGTGTTGTTTCCGCTGATATTATTATACGCTAAAGGCACTGTACAGTCAATCTACGCTCCGTAGGATGCATCTCGGCACATCGTTTGACAATTCCCTTTCAGGATGATATAATAAATGTGTACTCAATAACCGCCTGATGGCGATTATTGCCCCGAACTTTGTTCGGGGAGCGCAAATTCTGCATAAAACAGTGAATTTGTGCGTCGCATTTCTTTATGTCAAGCTCATTTTGCCCTTTCGGGCAAAACAAAGTGCA
>AUXO015575578.1_pt1 | contig 10852 bp, 9 predicted proteins | sample 768731 | NCBI WGS metagenome assembly AUXO01 (sample SAMN02715735, study PRJNA202380) | gut metagenome | biome: sheep rumen | host: Ovis aries | place: New Zealand: Palmerston North
TAATGTTTGGAAATCCTGAAACTACAACAGGAGGAAGAGCATTAAAATTCTATTCATCTGTAAGACTTGAAATCAGAAGAGGAGAGCAAATTAAAGATGGCACAACTGTAATTGGTAATAAGACATCAATTAAGGTTGTAAAGAATAAAGTAGCTCCTCCATTTAAATCTTGCGAGGTAGAAGTTTTATATGGTAAGGGTATTTCTCACTTGGGTGAAGTTGTAGATTTAGCTGTTTTAGATGAAATTATTGAAAAGTCTGGTGCTTGGTTCTCATATAATGGAGAAAAAATTGGTCAAGGTAGAGAAAAGACTAAGGAATATTTATTAAGTCATCCAGAAGTATTAGAAGAAATCGAAAAGAAAATCAAAGAAAAATAGTATTTATGAATCATGGTTAATTAATCATGATTCTTTTTTCTGTATTAGAATGTAACTATTAACATAATAAAACGTTTAATTTATATTTTTCCTTTAAATATACATTAAAATAATGTATAATTTAAGTTAGGTGATTAAAGATGGAAGAAACATCAAATTTTATTAAAACAATAATGGAAAAAGATTTAGAGAGTGGAAGAGTAAAAGAAATTATTACACGTTTTCCACCAGAACCAAATGCATATTTGCACATTGGCCATGCTAGAGCAATTATTACTGACTTTGAAACTGCAATGGCATTCAATGGAAAAACAAATTTGCGTTTTGATGATACAAACCCTACAAAGGAAAAATCTGAATTCGTTGATGCGATTATCGAAGATTTAAAGTGGCTTGGATATGTACCTAACAAGGTATTATATGGTTCTGATTATTTTGACGCTACATATGATAAGGCAATCCTATTAATAAAAAAAGGTTTAGCTTATGTAGATGATCAAACGCAAGAAGAAATTGCAAGAGGAAGAGACACTTTACAAGGTGACGGAATTGAATCTCCATATAGAAATAGAAGTGTTGAAGAAAACTTAAAGTTATTTGAAGAAATGCGCCAAGGAAAATATAAGGATGGCGAAAAGACTTTAAGAGCGAAGATTGATATGAAGAGCTCAAATGTTAACATGAGAGATCCTATCATCTATCGTATTATTCATACAACACATCATCGTCAAGGTGACAAGTGGTGCATTTATCCTATGTATGATTTTGCCCACCCACTACAAGATGCGTTTGAAGGAATTACGCACTCATTATGTTCAATTGAGTATGATAACCACCGCCCATTATATGACTGGGTTGTAGAAAACTGTGAAATGGAACATATTCCACATCAATATGAATTTGGTAGATTAAATATTGCAAATACAATTTTGTCTAAGAGATATTTAAGATTATTAGTAGATTCTAATAAAGTATCAGGTTATGATGATTGTCGTATGCCAACTCTAGTTGGTTTAAGAAGAAAAGGATTTACAGCAGAATCTATAAAGAATTTCGTTATTTCAACTGGTTTATCAAGAATTAACTCAACAATTGATTTTTCAATTCTTGATAACTTCTTAAGAGATGACTTAAAATTAAAAGTAACTCGTCCAAATGCAATTGTAGAACCACTAAAGGTTACAATTACAAATTATCCTGAAGGAAAAGTTGAATATCTAGATTGTCCTAACAACCAAGAAAATGAAGAACTTGGTTCAAGAAAGATAGCTTTCTCTAGGCACATATATATTGAAAGAGAAGACTTCATTGAAGAAAAACCTAACAAGAAGTGGAAGAGACTTGCTAAAGACGTTGAAGTAAGACTTATGCACGCATATTTCATTAAGTGTAATGAAGTTGTTAAAGACGAAAACGGAAATATCGTTGAGCTATTATGTACATATGATGAAGCCACTAAGTCAGGCTCTGGATTTAATGAAAGAAAGCCTAATGGTAATATCCATTTCGTTGAAGCTACAACAGCTATTCCATGCGAATTCAGATTATTTGAACCATTAATGGTAGAAGAAACTGAAGAAAATAAAGATTTAGATTTCATGGAAAGATTAAATCCAAATTCTTTAAATATCTATAATGGTTTTGTTGAAGAATCATTAAAAGATTCTAAGCCTTTAGATAAGTTCCAATTTGTAAGAAAAGGATACTATTGTTGTGATAAGGATTCAACAAAAGATCATTTGATTTTCAATCGTACTTGCGATTTAAAATCATCATTTAAAGTAGAATAAATTAAACAAAAGAATTAACTAATGGATTGCGCTATACAATCCATTTAGTTATGTTATACGAATATATTTAAGGAGAAAGAAACATGCTTAAAACACAAAATTTGGGAATGCAATTTGGTACAAAGAAACTATTTGAACATGTAAATTTATCTTTTGATAAGGGATATTGTTATGGTATTATTGGTGCTAATGGTGCCGGCAAATCAACATTTTTAAAAATATTATCAGGGGAACTAGAATCTACTAGTGGAGAAGTAATTCGTGACCCTAAAGAAAGAATGTCAGTATTACGTCAAAATCAAAACGAGTTTGATAATGAAACTGTAATGCGTACAGTATTGCTTGGTAATAAGAGATTAATAGAAGTTATGGAAGAAAAGGATGCATTATATGCTAAACCTGACTTTAACGAAGAAGATGGTATAAGAGCTGCAGAACTTGAAGGTGAGTTTGCAGAAATGAATGGTTGGGAAGCTGAAAGTGATGCGGCTACTTTATTAAATGGCCTTGGAATTCCATCAGATATCCACTATTCATTAATGGGAGAACTTGATGCTAAAATCAAAATTAAAGTTTTATTAGCTCAAGCCTTATTTGGAAATCCTGACATCCTACTTTTAGATGAGCCTACAAATAACCTTGATTATAAGAGCTGTATGTGGCTAGAAAACTTCTTAGCTAATTTTGAAAATACTGTAATAATCGTATCACATGATAGACACTTCTTAAACAATGTTTGTACACATATTTGTGATGTTGATTATGGAAAGATTAAGATATTTGTTGGTAACTATGAGTTCTGGTATGAATCATCTCAATTGTTACTTGAACAACAAAAAGATCAAAATAAGAAAGCTCAAGAAAAAGCTAAAGAATTACAAGAATTTATTGCAAGATTCAGTGCTAATAAGTCTAAGGCTAAACAAGCTACTTCAAGAAAGAAGTTACTTGAAAAGTTAGACCTATCAGGTGTTGAACCTTCTACAAGAAAATATCCATTTATTGGATTTAAACAAACTAGAGAGGTTGGTAATGATATTCTTGAAGTTAATCATTTAACAAAGAAAGGATTATTTGAAGATTTATCATTTACTATTAATAAGAATGATAAGGTTGCGATTTTATCAGAAAACAGTATGGTAATTACTACTTTATTTAACATCTTACAAGGAAAGGAAGAACCAGATAGTGGTACATTTAAATGGGGTGTTACTACATCTAGAAGCTTCTTGATGCAAGATAATAAGGAATTGTTTTCAAATAAGAATTTAGATTTAATTAAATGGTTACGTCAATATTCTAAGGAAGATGAAACTGAATCATTCTTACGTGGATGGTTAGGAAGAGTTTTATTTAGACAAGATGAAGCTTTAAAGAATGTAACTGTATTATCAGGTGGAGAAAAGATTAGAGCTGATTTAGCTAGAATTATGCTTGAACAAGCCAATGTGCTAATATTTGAAGATCCAACTAACCACCTAGATTTGGAATCAATCACATCTTTAAACGAAGGTATGAAGAATTTCAAAGGTAATATTTTATTCTCATCTCATGATGCTGAATTAATCCAAACTGTAGCTAATCGTTTGATTGTCATTAACAATATGAAAAAAGAATATGATAAACAAACTACATATGAAGAGTATATAGAGGAAAAATAATGGATATCTTAGACAATTTGAATGAAGCCCAAAAGGAAGCTGTTCTTCAAACTGAAGGTCCCGTCATGGTATCAGCTGGTGCTGGTAGTGGTAAGACAAGAGTTTTAACTAGAAGAGTAGCACACATAATTAAAGATTTAAATGTCTCACCATTTAATGTTTTAGCATTGACATTTACTAACAAAGCGGCTAGAGAAATGAAAGAAAGAATTTCTAGTTTAATTGGCTTTGATGTATCAAAAATGTGGATATCTACGTTCCATTCATTTTGTGCTAAAATTTTAAGAATGGAAATCAATTGTCTAGATGGATATAATAATAAATTTGTCATTATTGATGATGATGACTCACAAAAGATACTTAAGGATATCTATAAGGAAATAGGAATTACTGATGACGATTTTAAAATAAAAAAAGCGAGAAACCTTATTAGTATGGAAAAAAACTACGAAACTGTAGTTTTAGAAAGAGACAAGGACAAAAGATTATTTCAAACTATAAAGAATAATTATGAGCTTAAATTAAAAGCGGATAATTTACTTGATTTTGATGATCTTCTTTTAAAGACAATTGAAGTGTTTGAAAATAATAAGGAAGCCTTAGATAGTTATCAAGAAAAGTTTAAATACATATTAGTTGATGAATATCAAGATACTAACCTAGTTCAATATAAACTTATTAGAATGCTAGGCGCTAAATATAAGAATGTATTTGTGGTTGGCGATGAAGATCAATCAATTTACTCATTTAGAGGCGCTAAAATTGAAAACATTGAAGCCTTTAAAAGAGATTATCCAGACTTCAAATTAATTTTACTTGAAGAAAATTATCGTTCTACAAACAAGATCCTTGAAATTGCAAACGAAGTAATTTCTAAAAATTCATATCGTTCAAAGAAAAAATTATTTTCAAGTAATAGTTCAGAATTAAAGCCTGTTTATTATCACGCTAATTCAACATTCGATGAAGGTTTATTTATTAGCGGTGAAATAAAGAAACTGATTCAAAAAGGGTACAAGTATTCTGATATTGCTGTATTTTATAGATCTAACTATTTGTCTAAGAATTATGAAGATGTGTTAAGAAAAGAAGATATACCTTATGTGGTTTATGGTAATGTATCTTTCTATGAAAGAAAAGAAATAAAGGATATCGTTGGATATTTAAGATTAATTATTAATCATAATGATGACTTTTCATTTAAAAGAGTTGTAAATGAACCAAAACGTAAAATTGGTGAGGCTGTTATTTCGAAGTTATCCGCAATTGCTGTTGAAAAAAATATTTCGTTGTTTGAAGCTATTGATTTCATAGAAGCAAAAGGTATTGGTTATAATAACTTAATACTATTTAAGTTTACTATTTTAGAACTTGAAGAATATTTAATGGATGAAACGAATAAATTAGAAGATATTATTGACCAAATACTTGAAAAGACTGGATATAAGGAAGCCTTATTAGGTTCTAATGATAATGGTGATGATAGACTTGAAAATATCTTAGAATTAAAAAATGATATTATGAAGACAGATGCTATTTCAGATGGTACTAAGAAAGATAAGTTAACTGAAATTATCAATAATATTACATTGATGACTAACTTAGATCACAATGATGATAGCGATTCTGTAAGTCTTATGACTTATCATCAAGCTAAAGGTCTTGAATTTAAAGCGGTATTTATGCCAGCTCTTGAAGAAGGTATATTCCCAACTTTTTCTTCAGTTATGGAAGAAAACGGTGAAGAAGAAAGAAGAGTTTGTTACGTTGGAATAACTCGAGCTATGGAAAGAATATATTTTACAAATTCTTCTAATAGATTCTTATTTGGTAAGAACCAAACAGAAGAACCATCTAGATATATTCTAGATATGGACATCAATAAGTTAGACACATTAGGAAAGATTCAAACAACTATGAAAATAAATAGAGAAAAAGTAATCTATCCTGATACTGATATGAAACCAGGTGATAAGGTTACGCATGAAAGATTTGGTAATGGTTTAGTAGTAGGAATTACTGAGTCTGGTGTGCAAGTAGCTTTTAAAGCTGAGTTTGGTATTAAAGTTATTGCGAAGGGCCATCCTTCCTTAAAGAAAATGGAATAAAAAGACTATATTTGGTTTAAAAAAAGTTAAGAAGTGTATTTGTTCGTTATTAATAAATGAACATATTGATGATGCAAAAGTTAAATAAAAGGGGAGTATTCCCCTTTTTTGTATGTTAATTAGGTGATGAAGAATTTGCAAGAGTAAAAATAAAAAACTCTATACCATTTGGCATAGAGTTTATTTATTTTATCTGTTATAGTATTCAACGATTAGTTGTTCGTTAATATCAGTTAAGAATTCATCTCTTTCAGGAACTCTTACTAATGTACCAGTTAAAGTATTTTCATCAAAGCTTAGGTATTGAGCTCTTTGAAGCTTAGCTTCTAAGGCAGCCTTAACAATAACGAATGATTTAGCTTTTTCTTTTAAAGAAATAGTTTGACCTGGAACTAAATGATAAGAAGGAATATCAACTTTCTTACCATCAACTAATACGTGACCATGGTTAACTAATTGTCTAGCTTGTTGTCTAGTAGATGCGAAACCTAAACGATAAACGATGTTATCTAAACGACATTCAAGAAGCTTTAAGAAGTTAGGACCAGTCATACCAGGCATACGAGAAGCTTCATTGAAAACTTTTTCAAATTGCTTTTCAGACATACCATATGTAAATCTTACTCTTTGCTTTTCTTGCTTTTGAATACCGTATTCTTTTAATTTTCCACCTTTTTGACCATGTTGACCAGGAGCGTATGCTCTTCTAGCTAATTCTTTTCCTGTTTCAGAAATTGAATAGTTAACACGTCTAGCAATCTTCCATGATGGACCAGTATATCTTGACATATTTAAATTTCTCCTTTCTATTATTTATAGATAAAAAGGAAAGATGCTTAATACATACATGGATATCATATTCTTGCGATTTCACCTTAAGCAGCGAAGGTTACTTTATGCCTTCTACAGGGATTTGATATTTACACATATTATTTAAGCGGCTGCTTTTTATCCATACTGAGTTATTTTATTATATTTATTTGCTTGTGTCAACAATAATTTTTAATTATATTTATATAATTATATATAAAAAATACCACTTTTAAAGTGGCATTAACTGACTATTTAAGAATTTTTTCTAGGATTTTGACAAATTTTTCTAGATTTATTTTATCTTTTTCATCAAAATTATTTAATTTTGGACTATCAATATCTAGTAAACCATAAATTTGTCCATCCTTATGAATTGGGATAACTATTTCTGAGTTTGAAGCTGAATCACAAGCAATATGACCTTCAAACTTATGGACATCATCAACTAGTATAGTTTGATTATTTGAAAACGAATACCCACATACTCCTCTATCAAAAGGAATAGTCATACATGCGATTTTTCCTTGAAATGGTCCTAATATTAATTTATCTTTGTCATTTAAATAGAATCCAACCCAGTTTATATTCTCTAAGTACTGATTTAATAAGGCTGAAGAGTTTGATAGTATTGTGATATTGTTATCTATTCCTTCAAAAAATGAAGAAGATATTAATAATAATTCATCATAATTAACCATAGTATTTCTCCTAATTTTATGTTTATGATTATATCATAACATAATCAGTTTTGACAATTTAAACACTTTGTTATACAATAATTCAAGAATGTGAGGCTTTATTATGATATATGATCAAATTATGGTTAGATATGGAGATCTAACTTTAAAAGGTAAAAACCAAAGAGAATTTTTAACAAGAGAAGGAGCTTTAATTAGAAGAAAGCTTGAAGGCCTTGATGTTGAAATTCATACAGTGCACGATAGAGTTTATATTGAACTTAAGAATGAAGATATAAATGAAGTATTAAAGCATTTAAATTATGTTTCGGGTATTTCAAGCTATTCGTTTGTTAAAAGAGTTGATAATGATATAGATGTTATTGTAAGTACTTCTCTTGAACTCCTTGAGGAAGAAATTAAAGGAAATGAAACTTTTAAGGTAAGCGTTAGAAGAGCTAATAAAAGATTTAAGTACGATTCAATGGAAGCGACTAGACTAATATCTAGCCAAATTTTAAAAAGTAAGAAGTTTCCTGATTTAAAGGTCGATGTTCATAATCCTGAAGTAACTTTACATGTTGAGATTAGAGATGAAGGTTGTTTCCTATTTTTGAATGAACAACGTGCAATGGGAGGATTCCCTGTTGGTGTTGCAGGAAAAGGAATATTACTATTATCTGGTGGTCTTGATTCACCTGTTGCTGGCTATTTAGCAATGAAGCAAGGAATTGAAATTGAGTGTTTGCATTTTGAATCAACTCCACTTACATCAATTGAATCAAGCCAAAAGGTTGTTGATTTAGCCAAGATTCTTGCAAACTATGCACCATATAATAAGATTAATTTACTTATGGTACCATTTAAGGAATTGCATCAAGAAATATTACTTAAGATGCCTGAAAGTTATAAAATTACAATTATGAGAAGAATGATGTATAGAATTGCGGATAAGATTGCTAGAAAGAGAAATGCTTATTGTATAGTAAATGGTGAATCTGTTGGTCAAGTTGCAAGCCAAACACTACAATCTTTACAAACAATTAATGCGGTAACTAATTTACCTGTAATTAGACCATTATGTACAACTGATAAGGTTGATATTGTAAAAACTTCATATAAGATTGGTACATACCAAACATCAATTCGTCCATTCGAGGATTGCTGTACAGTATATGTACCTAAGAATCCTGCTACAGCACCTAAGCTTGAAAAAGCGATAGAGTATGAGAAGGGATTTGATTTTGAAGAATTAGTAGATTTCTGTGTAAATAATACAAGAATTGTGCCAATTGAAGTTAACACTGAACTTGATTTAGCTTCACTTGGATTTGAAGTTCGTGATGTCTTAGAAAATTATAAGACTATTGGTGATTTTAATGATTAGTTCTAAGGATAATGAAAAAGTTAAATTAATTAAAAATTTATATACTTCAAAAGGTAGAAAAGAAAATAATTTATTCATTGTAGAAGGTCCGCATCTTGTAAAAGAAGCGAAAAAAGCTAATTTACTCCAAGAGGCTTTTACCTGTGATGAAAACTTAGAAGGTACTTTGATTAAAGAAGACATTTTAAGAAAGATTGTCAAAACAGATACATTAGTTAAGCAAATCGCAATATGCAAGATTAAGGAAAATGCTAAGGAAGTATCAGGTAAGGTTTTGATATTAGATCAAATCCAAGATCCAGGTAATATGGGCACTTTGTTAAGAACTGCTAAGGCATTTTCGTTTGATTCGGTATTTTTGGCAGATGGATGTGTAGATATTTATAATGATAAGGTTATAAGATCTTCTCAAGGAGCTATTTTTAAGCTTAATTTTTATAAAGGCAATAAGATTGAATTTATAAATAAACTTAAAAATGAAGGCTATAATGTATATTCAACTAACGTTAGAAATGGAATGGATGTTAGAAAAATTGAAGCTAAAGATGATATAGCATTAATTTTGGGTAATGAAGGAAACGGAGTAAGTAAGGAAATTAATGATTTAAACTTGAGTAATATTTACATTGAAATGGATAATACCGAAAGTTTAAATGTATCCGTTGCAGGAGCTATTTTGATGTATGAATTATCAAAATAGAATGTTATTATGGAAAACGAGAAAATTGATAAATATTTACTTGATGCTAAAAATAAAGTGATTGAAAAGTTTGGTAATAAAAAATATTATACGTATTTTGAAGCTTTAGAAATTTTAAAAGAAGATTTATTCTACTTTGAAATAGATTTAGATGATTGTTACAGATTCTTATCTAATCCTAAGATGTATGATTTTACATCTGTTGAAACTTTTTCAAAGGGCTTTATAAAGGGGAAGCATAAGATATATGCAATTAAGATTAATAAGCATTTTAATGTGCTTATACTTGAATATGGTGATTTTAAAATATTAACTAACTATTATTTTGCGGAAGTAAATAAGCAAATCATAAAATATTGCTTCATCCTAGAAGCGTTAAAAAAAGAAGATTAATAAGCAAGTTATTTTACATAAATGATTATATTTGATAGATTAGTACCTTAAATAGTAAATTTAATAATTATTGACAAAAATAATTAATAGATATAAAATTATCTCAAAGCGTTGAAAAGAAGAGTAGATTATAATAGACGTTTAGAGAAAACGCGGTTGGTGAAAGCGTAAGAAAGTTATAATTGAAGGTAGTCTTTGAGCCTTGCTTATGAAATAGTAGTAGTTTGCAACGTATTTCTGCGTTAAAGATTAATGAGTGCTAGAATTTATTATTCTAGAATTAAGGTGGTACCGCGATTAATACGTCCTTTTATTTAAAAGGGCGTTTTTTTATGGAGTAAATATGCTTATTTTGGGAAAAAGAATCAATATTTTAGAATATGAATATGAAGATTATCATGATATGTATGATCTTTTAAGTGATGAGAAAACTGCATATTTCATTGGTTCAAAGAAAATACCTGACTTAGATACTGCAAAATTATTGATGGCAAGAAAAGTAATATCTAATGAATTTTATAAGATTGTGCTTAAAGATAACACTTATATTGGAGATATTAATTTCTTTAAGGATTCATCTAGAAAAAATAATAATGCATATCAAATAGGTTTTTGCTTAAAAAAAGAGTTTAGAAGACAGGGATTTATGGAAGAGGCCCTTAAGTTATTTTTAAGCAATATAGATTTAAAGAATGTTGATATTATTAGCGCTGATGTAATGGTTGAAAATGAAGCCTCTTATAACCTACTTAAAAAGTTAGGGTTTAATTTAGATGGACTAAGAAGACATTATAAGTTAATGTATGATAACAAATATAAAGATATATATGAGTTCTCATTATTAAATGATGAACTTAGGAAGGAGATAAAATTATGGCAAAAGAATTAAAACCAAAATATGACCATAAGGAAGTTGAAGAAGGAAAGTACGAGTTTTGGTTAA
>AUXO018121162.1_pt1 | contig 10852 bp, 3 predicted proteins | sample 768731 | NCBI WGS metagenome assembly AUXO01 (sample SAMN02715735, study PRJNA202380) | gut metagenome | biome: sheep rumen | host: Ovis aries | place: New Zealand: Palmerston North
CGTAATGGCGGATATGTTCAACCTAATGACTACATCAATCCCGTTATGGGGCCGTTATTTGATGAAATTACTAGCAAAATAGCTGAGGTGGTGAGGTCTCTGTGAGTACAAACATTGATGAGCGCGTCGTTAAGATGAGCTTTGACGATACGGGTTTCGAGGCTGGAGCCAACAAAGCTATCGGCATTCTTGACAATTTAAAGAAGGCTTTAAACTTTGATAGTGCTTCTGATGGAATTGCGTCTGCACAGAAGTCTATTAATAGTTTGAATATGGATTCGGTGTCCACGAGTGTTGAAGAGTGCTCTAGACGTTTTGGAGCTTTTGAGGCGTTTGTGTTCGGAGTATTCGCTAGATTGGGTCAGCAGGCGACCGATTTAGGAGAAAACATTGTAAAGCGCCTTACTATTCAGGGAGCCATGGAAGGCTTCGAAGAGTATCAGCTTCAGATGGGTTCTATTCAGACTATTCTTTCGAACACGGGGGATAAGCTAAAAGCGAATGGCCTTACCGAGCAGTCCGAGCAAGTCGGGTACATTAACGATAAACTCGATGAGTTAAATGAGTATGCCGATAAGACTATTTATAATTTCTCTCAGATGACTAGGAACATCGGTCTGTTTACCGCAGCCGGTGTTGACTTGGATACAGCAACGTCGGCCATTAAAGGTATTTCGAACTTGGCGGCTGCGTCTGGCGCTGATAATGCGGCAGCAGGTCGTGCGATGTATAACCTTTCGCAGGCGATTTCTACTGGTACAGTCAAACTTATGGACTGGAACTCGGTCGTCAACGCTGGTATGGGCGGCGAATTGTTTCAAAATGCTCTTAAACGAACGGCTCGTGCGCACGGAATCGCAGTTGACGAAATCATTGCAAAGCAGGGCTCGTTTCGAGACTCGCTTTCAGAGGGATGGCTTACTGCTGATGTTCTTACCGACACTCTTGAGCAGCTTACGATTGAGATTGGCGACGTCGGTTATGAAACTCGAGAAGCAGGCATTGAAACATTAAAGGCTAAAGGTTATACAGCAGAAGAAGCGGAAGCTATTCTGGACCTTGCTGAAAATGCGTACGAGGCGGCAACTAAGGTTCGTACTTGGAAACAGTTGTGGGATACTGTCGGAGAATCGATTGGTTCCGGATGGGCAACCACTTGGCGAATTGTCGTTGGCGACTTTCTTGAGGCCACCGATTTGTTTACGTGGTTTAGTGACAGAATTACTGGTGTAATAAACGCCTCGAACGATGCGAGAAACGAGATTCTTCAACAGTGGGCGGATGCCGGCGGTCGAGTTGCATTAGTAGACACATTTAAAAATATTTATCAAATTATAGAAGGTCCGTTAAAAGCGATTTCCGTTGCGTTTTCTAATGTCTTTGGAATTACGGCGGAACAGTTATATAACATAACGACGATGATCGCCAAAGTAACCAAAGGGCTTATTCTAAGTGACGACGCGGTTGAGATTTTAACAATGGTCCTCACTGATGTGTTTACTGTAATACACTCGGTTCTTGGAGTTGCTGGAAATCTAGTCAGGATATTCGTAAGTTTGGCGTCGGTTGTCTGGGAAGTTATAGAACCGATTGGTGAGCTAGGATTTCTTTTATTTGGCTTTTTTGCCGATGGGGTTGCTAGGCTTTCGGAAAAAATTCATGCGTTTAGCGATGTCATAGAAATTCAATTCTTTAGGTTAGGCCATGGGTTTTCGACAGCCATTCGGGACTTTGTTAACGGTACGATTTCTTTCGAGGATATGCTGGATCGTTTTAAGTCAATCCTCGGAAGTGTCGAATCTTGGCTTTTACGATCCATTCCGTCTGTTATCGGAAAGATTCGTGGGGTTGTTTCTAATGCCGTTTCGTCCGTTATGGAGTATTTAAAAAATGCATTTAATGGCGACGAAGTGGCATTAGGTTTTATTGACTCGTTTTTGCAGGGTTTTAAAGGTTTGAAGCGTTTTATTAAGCAGGCCGTAATTGATCTGTCCGCGCCTTTTAAATCCCTCATTTCTGGAAAATCCTCCATATTTGACTTTTTAGAGTCGTTTAAGTATATGTTTGATCGCTTAGGCGGGATGATACAAAGCGAAGCTCAACGAATGTTCGGGGCTTTTAGCGGGCTTGTTGGCTATATTTTTGGGGGATTAAAAAACGGCGTATATTCCAAGCTTGGAGAACTTTGGGAGTGGGCCCAGTCAATAGGCGAGACAATACTAAATGCCGTTAAAAGCTTTCTCGGAATCGAATCTCCGTCAAAAGAGTTTTTCGAGGTCGGAAAGAACGTTGTTTTAGGTCTTGTTAACGGAGTCTCTGAGTTTCTTGGAAAGCTTAAAGAACTCGGAGGAAACGTCGGTTCCGTTATTTTAATGGCAATTTCTGGAGTTGCGTCTGGTCTAAAAGAGTATGTTTCGAAAAACATTATTGGAATTTTTGAGAAACTTCCGGAACCAATAAAAAACGCGATAAAATCCGTTAAGAATTTTGCCGAGTCGTTTGTTAATCAGGCCAAAAGGATAGTTACCGGCAGCGCATTCTTTCATACGCTTTCGTATGAATTTCGAAAGTTCAAAATGGGAATGTCGTTTGACGTCCTACATGTCATTAAGTCCCTTGGCGAAACAATTCGAGACGTGTTCGGAAGCATAAAGACCTTCGTTAACGGGACGCCTATCGGAGCCGCACTTGATTCGGTTACAAAGTCTATTTCTAAATTCGCATCGTCGATTGGGGTTACGCTTCCATCGTTAGAGGGGATTGGCAACGTCTTCTCTGATATTTTTAAATCGATAAAGACCAGTAACGCGTTTACGTCGTTATCGGAAACGTTTGATTCGATTCCTAGTACGCTTAAGTCTTTGTTTGATAGAGTTGTCGATTCTATATTTTATGGCAAAGACGCGGTTTCAAAGGAAGCGGCAAAGTTAAGTTTTGATAATGTTGTTACGAATATTGACAGTCTTGTTAAATCGGTGTCTAAGTACCCGCCGATGATCGAAGAGGCCGCCGAGTGGTTGAAGTCTTCGATAACCGGATTCCTTGACAGTTTCGGGATCGATTCGATTGAGGATGTTTCTGCAATACTTCACGATGCTCTTGGCATTGGAATCGGCGTTACATTGATGAACTTCGTAAAGTCGCTAACGAGCATTAACAAGTCCATTGCCGGGATTGTCGGGTGGCCAAAAGAACTAGGAAACGCTCTTAAAAGTTTTGGAGAAGGATTTACTTCTTGGAAAAAAGAGACTAAAGCGGATGCAGTTTTTAAAATAGCCACGGCTATTGCTATACTAGCAGGAGCATTATTCCTAATCGCATCGATTCCTGCCGAGGACCTTGCCAGAGCAGGAAAAGCAATGGCAATAATGACCGGCGCTATTTTTGGAATTCTTACGGTTCTTTCGCTGCTTGAGTCTAAGTTGAGTTTACTGGACACGGCGTCTATGGCGAATGTCGGTGGGGCGGTTCAGTCCCTTGGCATAGGTGTTCTTGCGTTCGCGGCAGCGTTGTTTGTGTTAAGCAAGATACCGTCCGATACTATGGGCGATAACATATTAACGCTTGTCGAGATAGCTACGGTTCTTGCTTTATTGGCTAAGGCAATCAGTAGCGATGGAAAGTCCATAAAAAGCGGAGCCATAGGAATGATATTTATGGCTGCTGCAGTTTATGCAATGGCGAAAGCGGTAGAGGCGCTCGGCAAGCTCGATGCGTCTGCCGTTGAAAAAGGAATGGCGCCTTTTGTAGCAATCATGATAATGCTGACCATATTCGGAAAATTCGCCGCGGAGGGAATTGGCAATCTTCTTTCGTCGATTTTAAAGTTTGGGGCCGGCTTGGCTCTAATCGCTGTAGCGTTTGTTATATTTGGTGTAGCTATTAAGCAGATTAGTTCGATTCTGAACACAATCGACAACCTTCCCGCCGTTCTTATCGTTATGGGCGGAGCGTTGGTGGCATTTGCGGCTCTCTGTAAGTATTTAGAGGAAGTCGATACCGAATCGGTTGGAAAGTCGTTGATAACTTTTGGAGCATCGCTTCTTGTAATCGCTCTTGCCCTTGGCGTATTAGCGATTGTGTCCAACGTTGCTGGAGATGGCCTTATCAAAGCGCTGGTGTCTTTCGGTGCATTGATTGCCGCTTTTGGCCTACTTGCATACCAGGTCGATCCTAAGAGCCTGGCTTTCACGGCAAAATCCATAATGACATTTTCGCAAGCGTTGATCGTTATGGCGCTTGCGTTAGGAATCTTGACTTTTGTCGTTTCCCAAGGAGGCGATAACTTTAACGCCGGCTTGATGGCCATAATGGGTCTTCTCATTGCCTTCACGGCGATGTCCGAGGTCTTAAGTGCTCAGGCGACTAACGTTCAGACCGTTGCATCCTCTTTGCTTATATTTAGCACAGCGATTTTAGTCATGGCTACAGCGTTTCTTGCGCTCGGAAAGGTGAACATTAAGGAGATTATTCCTCAACTAATTGCCATTGTTGCCATGTTTGCTCTCTTTGCTGTTGGCGCCGCCGCACTCTCAGGTGTTGCGGTTGCCATGGTATACGTCGGAGCCTCGATGCTGATATTCTCAGCGGCGGTTCTTGTTCTTGCCGGGGCTTTCTGGCTTCTCGTTCAGGCGCTTCAAGATTTGTCGGCAATAAATCCGGTTTCCATTATTACAAGGCTTCAAGCTATGGGTATTGGCCTAGCTGGAATGATTGTTGGGTTCGTTAAAACGCTGTTTTTCTCGATTGCCAACGCTGTTACAGAGCACCTTCCAGAGCTTCTCGAGGCTGGTCGCCAGATTCTCAGCGGAATAATGCAAGGAATACAATCGTTTCTTGGATTTGTTTCCGAGAATGCCGGTATGATCGTAGGCAAAATAGGAGAGGGCATTACGTCGGCTCTTGGCGCTTTGGAAGAAAACGGCGGAGCAATTTTAACGACGATTATTGATGTGCTTAAGGCCGGATGGGACGGGCTCCAAGAGAACGGCGGAACCATTGTTGAAATGATCGGCAACGGAATCGCGGCTGCAAAGGAAAACATTCTTCCTAAAGTTACCGAATTTATTAACGGCATCAAAGAGAAGCTCGGCTCTGAGGAGTTCAAAACCAAGGTTCTCGAGACCGGAAAGAAGGTTGGCAAGGCTCTTCTTGATGGCCTTGGTTTGGTGGTCGACGGGATTGGAACCATAGTTTCCAGTCTGTTTACAAAGTTCACCGGTTGTGTAGGAGAGAAACTTGGTGAAGTTTCTGCTTCCGCTGGTGAAATGGCCACTAGTTTTATCGAGGGTATCAAGAACTTCTTTGGCATCAATTCGCCCTCTACCGTCATGCAAGAGATTGGTGGGTTCATTGTTCAGGGTCTAATCAACGGCTTGAATGTCCTTGGTGGACTTGGCGATGCTGCACGGAACCTTTTCAATACTGTCACCGACGGTGTTAAGAATCTTCCGGGTAACCTTCTTGATCTCGGAAAGAATGCGCTTAGTAACCTTTCTTCTGCTTTCTCTGGCGGTAAATCCGACATTGGAAGTAAGATTAAGGGAGTTGTTGACGGAGCTGCGGAGAATGCGAAGGGGCTTGGATCTAAGCTTAAGACGGCTGCGTCTACCGCTATGACTACCTTTGGGACCGCCATCAGGTCCGGAATCAGTGGAGCTAAGACGCACTTCTCGAACCTGGTTTCGGCAGCGTCCACTGCCATTGCCCCGATGAAGAATAAATTAAAATCGGAAGCTTCGCAGGCCATGACTGCGTTCGCCAATGCGCTTAAGGCCGGTACTGGTCCTGCCAAGTCGGCTGTTTCTAGAGTGATGTCATCCGCTACGAGTGGCATCAAGTCCATGTATAAGCAGTTCTACGACGTCGGCGCAAATGCAGTTCAGGGTCTTGTTAACGGCATCGACGGTAGGCTAGGGAAAGCTCGAGCCAAGGCTGACGAGCTCACCAGGGTCGTCAACAAAGCGGCGAAAGCCGGTTTCAAAGAGAGGTCTCCTTCGCGAGTCTTCCGCGGTATAGGCGAATACTTGGTTGAAGGCCTTATCATCGGTATCGATAATCTGACGGGTGATGCGGCAAACGCTAGTACCAATCTTAGTAGTACCGTAATCGACTCGTTCGGCAGCAGTCTTAACGGAATGGCTGTTGGGATGGATGACCTGCTTGACACGGATTACAACCCGGTCATCACACCGGTCATTAATTCGGCCGAGTTTGACAGTAACCTTCAGCAGCTTTCCGCTCTTATGAATAGCCGACTGGCTAATTCTATCGATGTTGGTAATGTTAACTACAACGAGACTTTCGCAGAAAAGCTCGACACGGTTGCCGACATCAATAAGCAAGCTATGCAACAGTTTGCTGAAAGTGCAATCGACTACGACCTTCTTGGTGTGTCGGTTGCGAATGCATTAATTCGTTCCGGCGTCCATGTCGAAATGGATGGTGGACAAATGGTTGGTTATCTTGCTGGAGAAGTTCGAGATCTCCGCAGAATGTATAGTTAGTAAGGAGACGCAATGGCTGCGCTTGTTGATGGAGCTTATGAAATCATATCGGTACAGTCTGGCAAGGCCGTTGTTGTAGGCTCGAGCAAGGACGTTCATGGTCAAAACATTATTCTATGGACGTTAACTCATGCCGATGGTCAGCTTTGGTACGTAAGTAGGCCGGAAGGAACCAATCAGTCCCCGAATAGGTACATGATCTCAAGTTCGCTAAGTTGTCGAGTTATGGGTGCTAGTTCTGCTAAAAAGAAGGGCGGCACTAGGAATGTTATTCAGGTAAATAACACCAATGACAAAGCGGCACAACGATGGATAATCACGAGCCTTAATAAAAACCATACTTATGGTGGAAAGTCGTATCCGGTTTACACCATTAAGTGGGTCGGAAGCAAAGCATACGGTCTTGATGTTGAAAAACGAGGGACTAACAACGGCGCTAATATTGGACTGGCTAAGATTTCTTCTAACCCTGGCACAAATCAGCAATGGATATTTGTCCCCGTAGACAATCTGAAGAACGCCGGGTTTTATAAAATTAGTCCGGTTAGTACGAACGGAGTTGTGCTCGGAATAGCGTCGGCGTCTAAGTCGCATGGAGCACAATGTGTTCTTCAGTCTGATGATTCCACCGCGGAAAACCAGGTGTTCTTCATCAAAAAGCAAACCGTTACTGGAAACTTCTACTTTGAGGCAGCTCATTCCGGACTGCATCTTGATGTTTGGGGCGGCGCTTCGCAAGTTGAGGCTGGAAAGAAGCCGTATGTCAATCAGGGTAAAATCGTCGGAGGTGCTGCTAACCAGCTTTGGTTTGTAGAACGAGTGCCTGGAGCAAACGGAACGGTAAAACGAGGCGGAACAAGCTATCCGGTTTACGAGGTTCGAACTGCCGCTGGAGCAAACAACAACCTCGGAATCTATAGGGACGGAAAAACTACAGATAAAAGGGCTTACGTTGGGCCGAGATCTGGAAGTCATGGAAACGCGGCTCAGCATTTCTTGTTTATTCCAACAGAAGGATATAGCGATACTGTAGCTCAGCCCGCTGCGCTTACGCCTACTTCTTTTTCTAGGAGCGGAAGCGGAACGTTGACTGTTTCTGGGTTAACTTTTAAGTCGACCCTGTCTACGTTCCAAGCAAGGTATAGGTTGATTACATATACTTCTGCTGACATGAAAACTAAGACAACCGGTAGCTGGATGAGCATAAAAGATGATTCCACAGCTCGAGGTGGCTGGGGGCCTGTTAATGCCGTTATGTTTACGTGCAAGCCGGTAAACGGAGTTGTTACGCTTCCGTTTACAAAGACATTTACGTTAAACAATAGCGACATCGCCATCGACATTGAGATTCAGGTTCGCGGTTTCATAACAAACTATAAAAAGTGGTACAAGGCACATGGCCCAGCTCGTAGCACTACGATTAGGCTTCGCCAAAATCCCACCATATCGGTTTCGAGGTTTTCTTTGGTTTCGGAATCCGACAATCTCTACGTTGGCGGAAATTTAATTTATACTCCTCCGACGGTAAAGTCGACTTCTGTTAGAGCTCGCTTACTTTCCGCGGATCGAAAAGAAATATTAAGCGATTATGTCGTAAACTTTTCTGATAAGCTAAGGTTTCCTGTAAAGGAGATGAAGAGGCTTCCGAACGACGATGAGGAAATCCGAGTAGAGTACGAGGCCGTTACCGTAAATGGGTCGGTTAAAAACGGTGCGTTTAATGCGGTGTTTGAAAATTGCGTAACCGGAAACGTTGGCTCACTCAGGAAAGTTACGAACACAAGTTCCTGCGTGGTTCGAGCTTATGTAAAACCGTATCAGTATCAGTATTGTTTTGTTATGAATCAAGATATTTCCGGGGAACGACTCCATCTGTGCCCAAGATGGAGTTCCGAGGAAACTGAAAATTCGTATTACGTGTTCCCGTCGCTAAACAAGGATTGCCAAATCATAATCCTAAGTAGTGACGACAATAAAAACTGGTATAGAACAACGGATCTTACTTGCCGATTGAATTCTCATAACTTTATGTGGAATTGGCGATACACAATCGGAGACGGATTCTACGATGACTACGCTATTCTTATGGTAAACGATGGAGCGCCGCCTCAGCAGACGAGGACGTTTAAGTCGGATATTACCTTCGAATCGCCACTAGGTCGTTTGCATCCAGTTGCCTTTTCTAGGAATTCTTTAACTACGGATATGAGTGTCGACGGAATTGTTGTTGACAAAGACGCCAATTATATTTCAGCGGAACCGTTGCCTACGCATTCCGGTCTTGATTATTTGAGGCAGCTCATTCTTTTGAGTGGTCAAGGTATTCATCCTATTTATAGGAATCCATACGGCGATATCTATGAAGTTGGAATCGAGAATATTGACCTGTCAAAGACCGCGCTTGGGTATACGTCCGTTCGAGTTACTCAGCGTGTTGTGGACGATTAAGCGAGGAATTGTAATGGATTGGTCTGAAGTAAAGCATAATTACGAAGTCGTGGTCTATGTTGTACATCAGACCGACGTTAACCATACTCTCGGAATTTTGTCCGGAGTTATTCCAAGCGGACTATCTATAACAGAAAACTATTATTCAGATAGTCGAGTACAGGCAAAAGTTACAACAGTTGTTAAAGAAGGTACGTCAGACGGGTACGTAACTAGTGCCCGTCTACGTATCGTTCTTTCGATTCCTGGTCAGAATTGGGCAAAAGAGCTGGTTACTGGGTACGTATCCGGAATAAGCACTAGCGCTGAGCACGGATACGTAAAGCGTACGTATGCAATAGAGGGAACCATTTGGGGACTTCTTGAGCATACGACGAATGCTCCGATAACGATTGCAAAGGGCGCCTATTTGATTGCGGCGTGGACCAATCTTATGAGCAGCCAGACAAAAATGCAATACTCTACAAGTGGAGCAGCAAACCATCAGTTTGGAAGCACGGTAGTATATGAAGCTGGAGAAGACTTATCGACCGTTTTGTTCGAGCTATCCAGTGGTTACAATCGAATGGACGTAGACGGGCACGGGGTTGTTACATTAAAGAAGTATATAGCTCCAGTAAATAAGGAACCATCTACGATTCTTGATTACCGTGATTCGAAAAGCATCTTGATTCCGCCAATGTCGGCCGATGATTTAAGTTATGAATCCCCAGGAAGATCTGTGGTAACAACTGTTATACAAAAGACAGACTCAAAAGGAAAAACTACGCAGCAGACGTTGGTCGGATCGTACGATGCTCCTGCGACCCACGCAACATCTATCGCTTCTCGTGGTTACATAAAGGGAATAAAGAACGCCTATTCTGGAAACAGTCAAACTCCATCAAAATCGGAATTAAATACGGTTGCGAAACAGCGTTGGACTGAAAATCAAGGCAAGGGAATTCAGTGGTCCCTGACTAGTATTTTTGGAGACTACCATGCCGGTGATGTTGTGACGCTTGTTGCGCCTTACGGTAGAAGCACGGTCGACTATGTGCATAAGGTTTTAATTAGTTCGGTCAATACGAATTTAGGAGAGTTTAGGCAGGAGCTTACGGTGAAGGAGGTGTAGCGGCGTTATGGGATATTTGGAAGACCTTGGCGTTTTGGCAAACGTTTCTCAACAAAAATCTGGGTCGCCAACCGACCTTCATATCATCACTGGTGAGGTTGTAGAGAGATCCGAAGACGGACAAACCGTAATCGCAATGGACGGAATCGTTATATCCGAGGAAAACAACCAATCTGTTGAGATGAGCACTCTTGGCGGTCTTGAAGAAGGAGACACCGCTTCAATTCTTTTGGCCGGAGCTTCTGGCGGAGGAATGCAGCCGTTGGTTCTTGGCTCTCCTGGATCCGTTGACCGAATTCGAGACGCAGCATTCGAGGCAAAAGATGTCGCGGAGGCTACCGGACAGCACTTTTGGACCGATACGAACGGAATTCATGTAACAAACGCTACGCAAGAGGGTTGGAACGACGAGTCTAGCGAAGACTATCACGAAGGGGCCAATGTTCTACTCAATTCCATCGGTATGCTTTTTCGATGGGCACTTAATCCAATCATGGCATTACTCTCGGGCACCGAGCCTGGAGTTGTAATCTATGATGGCGAAGGCGAAGAAGAAGAGAACATCGTTGCGCAGTTTAAAGCCAGCGGGGCTCAAATTGGCAAAAGCGATTCTCAGCATGCTGTTCTTAGCTCAACCGGCCTTTCCGTGTATAACGGAGACGAAACCTTAGCCGCAATTAACGGCGTCGACCTTGAAAGGGCGGCTGCGGCTGCCGATCAGGCTGAGAGGGATGCAGCTGCAGCGAATCAAGCGGCTTCTGAAGCTCAGGCAAGTGCCACGGCT
>AUXO011417616.1_pt1 | contig 10851 bp, 27 predicted proteins | sample 768731 | NCBI WGS metagenome assembly AUXO01 (sample SAMN02715735, study PRJNA202380) | gut metagenome | biome: sheep rumen | host: Ovis aries | place: New Zealand: Palmerston North
GCTTTCTTCATTCCCATTCTCCAATATCTCGAATACGGAGCGATGTTCAGTTCCATATACTCAAGTTTATCCGCATCTGTCCACGAGTCCTTGCGTAACAAAGCGTGTTGCTTGTACATCTGATTGCAGACATATTCGTTTCTGCCCATCACACGCCCTCTCTTTCACGCCATATACAATCTAACTCGCATTTATCACAACCGCCATTTATCTCTTTGCACTTATTCAATGTATTCTCAATAATGATTGCTATAATATTCATCTCGGCACTCATTCACTCGCCCTCTCTTTCTCCGTATGAACAAAAGTCATCGTATTTTCTAACACCTGCCACTACCAATTTGTGCATCGAACAAAGTTCCATATCCTTGTACTTACACTCCTTGCATCTGACTATATCTATGCTCGGTGCTTCGTCTATCAATTCCCTCACCGTTTCTTGATACCTCGGATGTTCGATTTCTCTGTCAGCAAACTCCTTGTTATTCTCAAGAAACTCATCTGCATCTATGTATCTACTCATCGTCTTTACCTCTCATATCCGCTCCGCAGTTAGGGCAGAAGTCATACAAATCTATCGCTTGCTCTCCACATACTGAACAGTAATTCCACGCCCCCTCTATACCACCGCTTCTGTCTATCCACTCCCCTTGCGGTCTGTCTGCGGATGGTAAGTCTTTAAGTTGCTTAACCGCCTCATTAGCATCAAGAAGGCTTGTTCCGTTTATCCAAGCATTGTCTAATGACTTTATCGCATCAGACCTCTTGATTAAGTCACTCATCGTCTGCTCCTTTCATCAACTCCTCGCAACGATTAGCTATTTCTACAAGGTCTCTGCCAGTTATTAGTATTGTCTTTGTTTCAAAAAACCCATACGGCTTTCTGCCGACAACTCGTTTCCCGTCTATGTAGGTAGCGTTGTTTGGTGCTATATCAATCTGATGCTTCATCGTCTTTACCTCTCATATCCGCACCGCATCTACTGCACCACTTTTGAAACTCAAGTCTGTCCGTTTCGGTTTCGCTGAATATGATCTGCCCACATTCAGAGCATTTCCATAAAACTGTTTTTCCGTTCTTTTGTTTGTGTGGTATCCACTTGCCACGCTTCGGCTCTATGGATGGTATGGCTTCGATTAATTTCTGCCTTGTATCTGCGTCTATAAATTCCATAGAAGAATGGCGCACTACCTTTATCGCATCACTTCTCTTTATTGTATCTTCCATAATTTCTCCTTTTGTGCAATCAAGGGGCAGGCGGTGTTCGGAAAGATAATACTTAAAAATAGATCATATTTATTTAGTTGTAATTTATGTGCCTGCCCCTTGTAGTGCCTATTTCTTACGGTTTCGGTCAGTTATCCACTTGTTCATTCTCTTTGCCCTGTCGATCTCCGTTAGGTGCGCTTCGCCGTGTCCCCACTTGTAACACTCCCAGCAAAGATACTGAACACGCCCCGTGTAGATTTCGATCATATCGTGAACGTTCTGCTCCTTACCGCAACTACTGCATTTCATTTGTACAACCTCGCTATTTCGTACATTTTGTTTGTATCTTTGATGAAATTTTTAGGTTCCTGCCCACATTCGATCATCGCCAGCGTGTGCTTTATTTCGGCGTTACTGTAACCCGTAATATCGAACATAAATGTATTGCCTATCAAGTTTTGTAGGATCAAATACTCTTCGCCTTTATGGTTACGGCAATATTTGAGATCGCCGAAATCTGGTCTTGCCGCTTCACACGCTTTTAATAATCCAATATAGTTTTCTTTTGTCCTGTATACTCTGCTCATTCCTTTTGCTCCTTTCATATTCTTCTGGCGGTATTACCCAGATTTCACCGTTAACCTCTCGCCTTATCCAATCCTCACAGCCAACAGGCTTATAGAATTTACATTGTGGCGTACATTCAATATCGCTTCGTGATAGTACGGAACAACCGCTTTTTAACCTTGCGAAACATTTTTCGTCTATGTTGCTGATCTCAACCATTTTTTATTCTCCGCATATCCAATTACATACTCATAAGGCTTTTCGATTATCTTTCTTTTAGCCTTAACCTGTTCGTATACTTCTTGTATAAGGTTTCCGCCCTCTTGGTATGTTTCCATTATTAGATCAATTTGTTCAGTTGATAATGCTTTCCAGATGTCCGTATAACTACTACTTTCTAAATCTTTATCTTTATCTGTATCTATATCTGGTGCATTACTTTGCATTACTTTGTAACGGTTTGTAATGTTACACAGATATACATAACGTGAAAGTTTTGAATTGTTTAGTACGATTTCATCTTTCACAATATCTCTGTTGGCGTTCAGAAAATCCACAAGCGGCTTATCGTTCTTGATACGGTTACACCTAATACAACAAGGAACCAGATTTTCATCACCGTTTGTGCCGCCCCTTGCTAACGGTATTATGTGATCTATGCCTGTTGCTTCTTCCCCACAGTATTGACAGGTACCAGAGCCTACCAGCAATTTTTGTTTTTCCCTGTGCCGCCGCACTCTTTCACGGTTTTGCCTTGCCATTCGTTCTAACTTATCCTCGCTCTGGTGTTTTTCCCAATTCGGGATCGTGATAGTATTTTCGATTATTTCTATCATTCCAAACTGTTCAAAAGTTTGTAGAGCAAGCCTAACGGTTGTTAACGGTCTCCTAAATATTGAAGCCAACATTTCGTCCGTATACGGTATACGATCAGCAAAGATAAACACGCCGCTATTATTTTGTTTTCCTGCCAATGTGAGTAACTTTAGCCATATAACTATAATCGCATCACTTTCTGGCATCGTTTCTATCAACAGGATTTTTTCATCATCGAATATATCTGTTGCTAATTTTATCCACTTAACATCAGCCATTGTTCCACTCCCTGTTTACTTGACTTTCAACTATACGGAGTTGCAACTTTTTAATATTGATGTGTTCTTGGTTCGCCTTATATGTTGCCTGTGCAACGTCCCTGTTAAATCTGGCTTCCGCTACACTTGGGATACCGTAACAGGTTTTATCTATCAAGCCGATCGCCATACCTTCATCACGCAGTTTCAAACACTCCTGCCGCAAAAGCATTTTGTAATTCTTTTCTGCCTGCGCCGCTTTTATGCCGTTTGATCTCAACAGTTTTATGCTTTCGTCAAGTTCTCGGCTTAATTGGCGCAATTCTGTAATCAAGTCCATTGATGCTCCTTTCAAATAGGCGTAGAAGCCGCTTAATTTAGTTTTAAGCGAGATTTAACTTTATCTTAAGTATTTGTGCATACTTAATAAAACCGTCCGAATAATCTAAAATATTCGCTTTCTGAATATTCCTTTATAAACAACTCCTGCGCCTGTTTCTTTAACATAAGGTCTAACTCCCTATTGAAATGTACACCGTTGTTTCCTCTGTGGTGATTATAACATAAGCCTACAACCAATCCGTATTTATCGGATAACTTTCTGTTACCTGTTCCAAAGAATATATGGTGTATCTCCGTTCCGTATCTGCCACAGATGTAACAGTAATCAGTATCTTCTTGAAGTTTTGAGATCATCGCATAAAACTCGGCGTAAAATCGTCATAATCGCTGTATCTCGTTTCGTATTTTGGTTCATCGGCTTCACGCCTTTCACCGCTACCAAGAAACTCAACTTGATCCGCTACAATATCCGTTGTGTAAACGGTGCGACCGTCTTTCTCATAACTTCCCGTCTGTATTCTGCCAGAAATTGCGATCTGTCTACCCTTATCCATATAACGGCAAGTGCTTTCCGCCTGTTTGCCGAAAACCGTTATTCTTACGAAATCCGCTCCAGCATCTTTCTTGTTGCGATCAACGGCTATGCTGAACTTTGTTACAGGTGTATTCCCTGCCGTGTATTCAAGTTCTGGCTTCTTTGTGAGCCTGCCTATCAGTATTACGCTATTCATATTGTTAAACCCTCTCTCCTTTCGTCTGTTGACCAGATAATGTATGTTCTTTTGTTATATTCAGTTTTAGCAATATCTAATTCTGTTACCTTACCGTCCTTAACAACCATTCTGGAAACGAACGCTCCAAACAGTTCCCATTTATTTTTCATCTTATAAACGTTCTTGGATACTTCCTCAACGGCTACGGGTATCTGTATTCTTGGTGAGTTGTAAAGTTCGATACCTATGCCCCAACGGAACCCAGCACGTTTAAAGGCATCACTTGCTTCACCTTTTTCTTTTTCCGTATTGCTTTCGGTTCCGCAATCTTCTTTCCAGACCCATTCTTTCTTGTTGGGATCATACACTCCGATTGAGCAAAACAGGTTGCCTTTATGTTCGGAATATCGGCATTGCCAATTCATTTCCCCGAATGTTTCATCAAGGATCGCCCTATCTACTCTGGCGTTCTTGTACAGGAGCATCGTTACTCCGTTTTTATTTATCGTGCCAACTCGCACTTCTACCTCATTGGCTGTTAACGCTCTCATTTATCGCTCCTTTCTTTTAGAAATTCCTGCAGTTGATCTGCGAGGATTTCCGCTTCTTCTTCCGTAAGCGTTACACCCTTTGAACAATGGTCGTGCTCGCTATCCCATTCTCTAACGTCAATTTTCGGCGCTCTGCCGTTCCAACTGATATAGTTAACTTCCTTCGTCCACGTTTCACCGTTGCTTTCGTATTCACGCAGTACGGCAATCCTGTTCACAATATTGTATGTAAAATCCATTACTCCTTTACTTCCTTTCCGCTTATCAACCAATACTGTTCACCATCTTCAACTTCTTCACAGGTGTCGGATATTGATTTGCAAACATTATGTTTTTCACACTTTCCAATTACGCCCCTGTACCGCTCGTCTGGTCTGTAACTTTTACAAAACCTGCAAATAGGCTTATTAGAACTGTTGTTCATATTTTATCTCCTTATATGTCCGATATTGCGTACTCAATGAAATCTGCCTGTGCTTCAAGCCGCTCCCGCTCCTTTTTTCTTGATCCTCGGAGCGTTTCGTCTTTCTCCTGTATCCTGCGTCTTACTCTGCCTATACTTTCAATACTCGGTATACACTCGTTTCTTAATACCTCACAAACAGGTGCCCACGGGTTAATGCCGTAATACGTGTTCCAAATAGTAAGTGCTAATTCCTTATCGCTATCCCTTGTTTCTGGCTTTCTCTCCAGAATAGGTCTTACCATAGCCTCAAGCGTTAAAAGTGATCTCATTTTCGTTAACTCCTTTCTTCGTAATAATCAACAAAGTTGCTTAATGTAGCATCGGATATTTCCTGCGGGACAAACTCCATATAGTAGCCACAGATATTAGCCTTATATAACGGGCAGTTACCACAATCTTCCGTGCAGTATTCTTCAAATACTTCCAATGCCTTGCGCATCTGGTTTAATGCGTTCTTTAATTCCTTTACGTTTTCGCTGTTGTACATTGTTAGCCACCTATCACCGAAACCATAAATATTAAGATCGCCCAACTTCCCCACGCCAGCAGGTTTTCTATGAACTCTTTTCTATCCATACCTCTGCTCCTTTCTGATCGGCTAACAGTTCAGCCAATAGTTCTATAATCTTATCTTTCATAATCTTTAACTATAACTTTAGCGTATAGGCAAAATAATATTGTCAATGCCGTTTGTTTTAAGTACACGTGCTAACTTTACCAGATCGCTATACTTCGGTTCGCTCTTGCCTGTTTCCCACAGGCTGACCGTCATATTAGTTCTACCGATCAGTTCGGCAAGTTGTTCCTGCGACATATAACGCAGTTCTCTCCATTCCTTTAGTGTCCTCTTCATTAACTCTCCTTTCTTACAAGTTCTCGGTAATAACCTTCCTTGAGTTCTTCTGGAACGGCTGGCGGCAAATCTACCTTGTGCCACCTTACGATGTAACCGTCATTCATAGCGTACTTATCATAAAGCAACCCGTCTGAATAATGTGTGTTCCAGCCGCCTTCGTGCGTGTATTCAAGCGCCTTTACATCGCCGTACACGCTCTGTACCCAATACTTTCCGTCCATTAAAGGCTCACATTCTTTACAATCTACCCACATTGTTTTCTCCTTTCTATTTAACCGTGATAACAAAGCCGTTAACTGACCCCTTTTTATAATGCTCAATCTCGGCGATCTCCAGCTCGTTGCTTTCAAGGTCTTTTACGATCTCCGATAATGTTGCATCTTCATCATAGTAGGCAAGCACGTTGCCAACGGTGTTTTCTACATATACTTCTATCATTTCTTACTCCTTCCAATTTATAGTTTTATCTACTTGCCCGCCATCTTTTAACTGTATCTGAATATGAACTTCAACGTTTTTCGCTTTACCAGATAGCCAATAATCGGCAAATATTTCTTTGATACGCTTATATTCGTATATATCAATTATCTTGAAATCATCGGATAGCGCCTGCCCAAACAATGTTTTCCACTTTTTATAAAATGGCTTTCTGCCGTTCAGAACGCTATATATATCGCTACTCGATACGCCGATTGTTTTTGAAAACCTGTTTATGCTTCCAAACTTTTTTATTATCTGTTCTTTTAATTGTTCATGTTCTGTATCAGTTAAAAACTCTGCCCCCATTACTTACTCCTTTCTACCTTTGTTACGGTGTTCTTAAACATCGCTTCAAACTTGTTTCTGGCTTCCTTTGCCGTGTGTGCTTCGTAGGCAATCGACCTTTCTTTGCCTGTCGATGCTATGAGGAAATATACGTTGTAAGTTCTCATGTTTTGCTCCTTTCGCCCGTATAGCCGATAGCCCAGCTTCTAACTTACTGTATTGGTGCTACCTGTGCGGCTGTGAAAAAGAACGCTTTTGTCAGAAACATATTTTTCTCTTTCTTGCTGGTTTCCTTATTTTCCCTTTCGGTGTGCTTCCAGATTTTGAAACTTGCCACCGCTTTCTGCCCTTTCTGTACTTGATAGCCAAGAGCCTTCCATGTTGCGTATGTATGTATTGGTTCCGTTTCCTTTACCATTACCGTTTCGCCCTTATTGTTTACGGCTTCAAACTCTCTGCCTGTGTAACCGATAATTCCGTCCTTTGCTAACGCCTGTCCTGCGTTAAAAATGATCTCTGCATTTGTCATTGTCTTGCTCCTTTCTTGGGGGAGTCTTGCCGCTCCCCCTCGGCTTTGTTTGTTATGCTCTGGCTTCAAGTTCTACAACCTTCCAAGTTGCTTTTACGCTGTTTATGTAGTTTCTGTCCCACTCTATCCATTCGTTGTACTTTTCTACCGTGCTATTTGCTGAAAACTTTGTGTAGTAGGTGCGTCTACCGTCTTTTGCGTAATATCCGCTTTTGCCGCTCTGGAGTGCCTTTACTGCGTTTTTGTAGTTGCTGATCTTCTTTTCATAATATGTAACCTCTGTACTTATGATCGCTTCGGCTGTTTCCTTGCTTGCCCTGCAACCCTTGCAACCGCCTGTTGTAATGTCTATTACTGCGTGTGTGTATGTGTGGCTCTTGCTGGTTCTTATTAACTGTCCGTTGTAGTAAAACTTCATCACTGTGCTCCTTTCAATTTTTAACTTTATCTTATGTATGTATTATACAAGTTTAAGTTAAACATTACAATACTTTTTTTAAATTAATCTAATATTTTTTTTAATCATATTGTATGGAATGCAGTTAGCATTTAAAATTTAAGTACAGAAAGGAGCGTGAAAGATATGAAAGATATTAAATCAGTATTTAGTGTAAATTTAAGAAACAAACTTGCCGCAAAGAATAAGACACAGGCACAACTTGCCAAGTATTTAGGCGTTTCTCAAACTTCCGTCAGTTTATGGTGTAACGGTGAGGTTTTGCCGAGATCAACAATGATAAACAGGATCGCCGACTTTTTTATGTGTTCAGCCGATGAACTTACAACAGATCATTCCAAGACCGTAGAACTTGCTCCAGAAGATGTTATAGCGGAAGAATTAAGGGAGAACCCACGCCTGTTTAAATTAATGATGTATGCTTCACGCCTTTCCAACGAGGAACTTGATGAATTGATAGCGAGGGTGAAGAAATGAAAGCGTTTCTATATTTACGTGTCAGTTCAGAGGAACAGGCAAAACACGGTTATTCACTTGATGCACAAGAAAAGGCGTTAAAACAGTTCTGCAAGAAAAACGATCATATTATTTTAGGCATTTACCGTGATGAGGGTATATCTGGAAGAAAGCCGTACACAAAGCGACCTGCTATGGTGCAGTTATTGAATGATCTGAAAAAAGTAAATCCAGACATTATCCTGTTTACAAAGTTAGACCGCTGGTTCCGTAACATAAAAGAGTATTACAGGGTACAGGATATATTAGATAGAAATAAAGTTGATTGGAAAGCAATAAACGAGGAATATGATACCTCAACGGCATCTGGCAGGTTGTATGTGAATATTAAGTTATCAATTGCACAAGACGAAGCGGACAGGACAAGCGAAAGAATAAAAGATGTGCAGGATCAGTTAGTTGCACAGGGCAAGGTTTTAGGCGGTTCCGTTCCTTTAGGCTACGCCATAGAAGACAAAAGAGTTGTGTTCGGTGAGGACATAAACATCACAAAAGAAATAATAGATCACTACTCCTTGCACCAATCAGCACACGCCACAGCACGCCATATAAACGGCTTATACGGTTTAAGTTTAACTCATACACATATTATACGTTTACTCCGTTCACCTATCTTAAAAGGCGAATATCGGGCGAATACGGCATACTGTGAACCGCTCATATCACAAGAACAATGGAACGATCTTCAAGGCATAATCGACAGGAACATAAAACACGCTTCAAGAAAAAACGTGTACCTTTTCACGGGTATGATTGATTGTCCCGTATGCGGCAGGCGAATGGCTGGTTGCCACGATCGAGGAAGAAAGTATTACAGATGCCCAGCGCACTACTACGGAAAATGTGAAATGCCGCACACCATAAACGAGAAAAAAATAGAAAAATGGTTGCTGGAAAACGTGGAAGAAAACTTCAATGTTACGGTCAAAATGAAGCCGAAACAGAAAACGGAAGACCCTAAAAAATACAGGGATCAACTCAAAAGATTGAATGAAATTTACCTGTTTGGAAACATAACAACGGAAGAATACAAACAGCGATCAGCGAAAATTCAGCAAAAAATAGCAGAAATCCAAAAAAACCCGCCGCTTAAAACTAAAATATTCACGTCAAATTGGAAAGAATTATATATGGAATTAGACGAGGTTCACCGCCGTTCTTTCTGGAGAAACATCATTAAAAAAATTATTGTAGATGTTGAAATTTCAACGTTTGACATAATTTACTAAACTACCACCGCCGTCCCGTGATATACAGTTAGTAAATGGTTTTCGTACAAGTGTTTGAAAAATACAAGGTATAATATATCAAGAACCATTAAAAAAATCGCTTAAATCCAAAATAATCGGGTCGGTGTTGAAATTTCAACGGGTTGACGCTATAAATTTACACATAAGAATTTCATTTTGGGCACTTTGTTTGCAATCACAAGGGCAAGCCATACACAGGTCGTTTATCTTATCGTTTTTCAGTATAACGATACATTTGTGGCTGGCTTGCTCAATATCTTTTTTCGATCTTTTATCTATTAATGTATTACCGTTTCCAGACGTTCTGTTATATCCTTTTTCTGGGTTGTTAGAATTATACATTTGTATGAAACAACGCTCATATTCATTTAATTTAATTGATCTACATTTGCGTAATACTTCAAAAGTGAAAGCACTTTCCCCATACATATCCCACTCATTTTGCAAAAGAAAATTATCGTGTGTTCCGTTCGTTAATTCTCTTTTGTGAGCCGCCCAACGCTTTTTTATATCTATGGATTGTCCAATGTAAACTTTGTTGTTTATTGTGTTTTCGATTTTATAAATTCCGATCATATTTATTCTCCATTTTTTTAACGCATCACAAAAACGCAAAAGATGCCCCCAGATCACTCCGAGGGCATTTCTCTTGCGTATGTATAAGATAGAAAGGAGGTGAAATGCTGTCTAACCCCCTCGACAGCCAATAAAAAACGAGGGTGTCGACCGCCCTCGCCGTAAACTTGATTGCTGGACAAGGATTTGCACCTTGTATGGAGCGTTTCATTCCTGGGCTATATCATCTGTGCACCGATGCGCTCCCAGCCCACCTGGCGTATACCTATTCCGCCACCAACGTTCTCGTTTACTTATGGATTGGTTATATCACATTTTTCGACAGCCGTAGATCAGTTGCCCAACCTCTTTTCGATGTATTTTGTTACATCTGCACTATACACGATAGCCACATCACCGTCAGACCATATGGTGTTATTGCCTAACAGCAGTTTTACTTCTGTTGGGGTGAGTTGTACCGTGGTTGGTGTGGCGAGTTCGTAGACAATGGTCGTTGGGTTTTCGGCAAACCATTCAATTATTCCATCGGTATCATCGCTTGATAATTGGCTTGTCGAAAGCACAAGATAGATGTCCGAAACAGTTTGTACCATTCTCCCTGCTCCCGATGCTACCGCTCGACTGAACCGATTGGAGATAGCAGTATTGGCAACGGCTCTTGGAATATTCTTCAGCCACGCTGTTGTAATCGTTCCGTCACCGCTCGCTTTTGAAATGGTTAAATCCGAAGCATTTACGCTCACCCTATCCACCACAAACTCTCCGCTTACAATATCCACAACGCCACCATAGGTTACTCTTGACAGGTATTCTGCATCGTGCCCGACAGGTACGATGCTATCTGTTACATACTGTAATGTTCCACCGCTGACCATTTTCTGTATGGCTTCAAATGGAGTTGCAGTTTCGGTGATTGGAGTGGCAAGTTCGTAGACCAGGTATACGCCATTCATAGCCGACTTAAAGGCTGTTTCGTCTGC
>AUXO014566796.1_pt1 | contig 10851 bp, 14 predicted proteins | sample 768731 | NCBI WGS metagenome assembly AUXO01 (sample SAMN02715735, study PRJNA202380) | gut metagenome | biome: sheep rumen | host: Ovis aries | place: New Zealand: Palmerston North
CAAAGGAGTGCCTGTCTAGTATAGCTTATAAACCGATCTTGGCTAATTTCTGTACCGTGGATGGTGTGGACGATTTCACATCTCACGACATGGAAATCAATGATGACGGATCTGTCACGTATATTGAAAAGCAGGTTGGTTGTTTCACTGCGGACAAGCCGACTATAGATAAAGACCCGGATGAGAAAGGTCGTAAATATATCTATGCGAAAGCGGCGATCCCGCGTGAATACACGAAAGCCGCCGAGATCATTGAGAGAAAAGGCGGGACAAAGCTCTCTGCCGAGCTGGCTATTAACTCTATGAGCTACGACACGAATGAACACTGTCTGATACTCGATTCGGTAACAGTGATGGGTGCGACCTTACTTGGGACGAACCCGGAAACCGGAGAGGCTGTGTAGGAAGGTATGGAAGGCGCAAGGCTTGATATCGCAGATTTCAGTGAATCTAGTAATAGCGTATTTAATAATAACAGACTGATTGAATCATTAGACAGGCTTACAGACATGCTGTCTAATTTCAATATATAGGCGGATAACGCCGAGATAAAACCAAGAAAGGAGGAGGTCACAGTGGTGTTAGATGAAGTTAATGATGCGGTTGTCGTGGAAACGAATAATGAAGCAGCCACTGAGGAGGAAGAAACCGTAGTAATTAATAATGAAGAAACAGCTACTGAAGAAATAACTCCTGAAGTGGTTGAAGTAGTAACCGAGGAAGAATCTGTCGAAGATGAGACTACATCTGTCGAAGATGAGACTACGTCTGACGAGAATGAGACTACGTCTGATGAAGACGAGACTGTCGAAGATGAGAACGAGCCTGTCGAATGTGAGACTGCGTCTGAAGATCAGGCTGAGGATGATGAAGAGATCAAACCTGTTGAGGCAGAGTCAGCTAATACATTCTCTGTCAGGTTTGGCACAAAAGAATTCGAACTTAGTCTTGATGAGATTACATATAGTATTTCTTAGCTTGTTAATGATATGTACGGCGAGACAGATAATACAATTTATCAGGCTATCGTATATGGTGAGTCTCAGTATGTAATCATGATCGACGTCTTCTCGGGCCGTGCGTATAAGCAGAACTTCAAAGAGCGTAAAGGCGTTTACAGTTTGATCGGAGAGCGTATCCCGGTTAAGAGCGTTTGGGTAACCAGCGACGAAGAAGCTGAACTCGACAGGATCAGAAGCAACTATGCGGCTATAGAAACTGCACTGAACGAGTACAAGAATAAAGAGCTTCACGAGAAGAGAGAGTCTATACTTGCTTCTCAGGATTACTCTGTTCTTGTTAATTATGCAGACTTTACCGCTCTCAGAGAGAACATGGATAACTATACTCCGGAAGAGCTTTCCGAGGCGGCAGACCTCATTTATGCGAAGTTTATGAAATCTAATTATGGTAAGTTTTCTGCGAATCAACAGAAGGATGGTGGACAGCACTTTGTGTTCATGTCTTCCGGCGAAGACGCAGATGATAAGAAGAGAGAGCCTTATGGCGGAATCTTCAAAGATTATTTTAAGAAGAAAAGAAATAAGTAATTCTAAATTCAGAAAGGAGAAATGAAAGCTATGATTAATGCATATCTTGCAGCCGTCACGAAGCATGTTGTTGCTGAATCCACAGCACTCTAGGCTACTCGTGACGCAAAACACATATTCAATGTTATTGCTTCCGCAGACATTGATAACGGTAAGCTTGTTAATCTTGACGACATGTCTTACATTACCACCGCTAATAATGTAACGGTTTCTAATAATGAGTATTTCAGCATGGTTCAGCCTGTCGCTACTAAGAGGGTTGGACTGATCCTGAGTGTTCCGGTTGGTCCGGATGCTACTCCGAAGGCAGCTACTCTTGAAAGTAATTTCTACAACGGCACTGGCGAAATCATGAGAGTTTATGATCTGATGGCTGGCGATAGATTTACTGTCTCCGCTAACGGTATCACCCCGGCAGCTTCTGGAACACCCATTGCTGTTGGTAGTTATGTTGTTGCTGATGGTTACGATATTAAAGAGTCCACTTCTGCTCCGTAGGCGACCGTAGCATTTGTTGGTCAGATTATTGAGAAGATCACCAGAACTAATGGTGTTTTCTATAAGATTTTCGTTCGTAAGAATGGTTGAGAAGGGAGGGAATAAGATATGAGTAAGTTTATGACTTTTTCTGCAAACGTGTAGGAAGCTTTTGATAACAGCGAATCTAACTATATGAATTTCTCCCGTCTTCTCCGCGATACCACGAATGGTATTTTTGAAGCAGGTATCACTTCCGCAGATGCGAACGAGATGATCCGTGAGAAGTTCCGTCTTATCCTTGGTCTTGACGAGAGTGCAAAGCCGAAGGAATATCGCAGAGCAATCCGCAGACACAAAGAGGAAATCTTTGAAGTTATCACTGATGTAGTTGAAGACATGCTGACATCCGGCTGGTCTGACAATGAGTTCTTCCATGACTTCGTAGAGGTTAAGAATCTTGAACTGGATGATACTAACGAGTTCGAGACACAGGATCAGACTGTCCTTACCGTTGGAAAACTTTCCGGAAATCATTGGGATATCGACAGACAGCGTCTTGGCGTTGGTGAGACTTTCCGTGTTCCGACTTACTGGGTTGGTCTTGGTGTTTATGAAGAGTTTGAGCGTGTAATGGTTGGTCGTGCTGACTGGGCGAAACTGGTCAACGCTATCTATGTTGCTATGGATAATTATATCAACGAGCTTATCTATAAGGCTGTTATCTCCGCAGGCTCTAATGTTCTGCCGGGTTCCGATCAGTTCTATAAGACAGCTGCTCTTGCTGCAGCGAACAAGGCTGACTTCGTTACTATGATTGAGGACGTTCAGGCCGCGAACCGTGGTGCTGAGGTGGTCATCATGGGTACGAAGACTGCTCTTTCCAAACTGTCCAATCTTGCTAATGTTAACTGGATTTCTCAGGATGACAAGAATGATGTCAGAAAGATGGGTCACGTCGGAATCTTCGAGGGTACTCGTGTTGTTGAAATTCCGCAGGTTTTCGCAAAGAACGACACAACTACCAAGCTTGTTGATCCTAATGTTCTGCTGATCATGCCGCTGGCTGACAACAAGTTCGTTAAGTTCGTTTATGAAGGTAATGCTCAGACTCGTGAGATTACTGACAACACAGAGAATCAGGATATGACATACGAATTCAAGTACATGACCAAGATCGGCTGCTCTATTATGATTGGTCGTTACTTCGGTACATGGAATATCGTAGCTTGATTTTACTGAAAGGAGTAAAAGGATATGGCAACGAAGAAAACAACTACGCCTAAGGCGGCGGCGAAGACGGATGTGGCTGTTGAGCAGGAAGTTAAGGTAGAGACTCCTAAGGTTGAACCTGTGAAAGAAGTTCCTGTTCAGAAAGAACCCGTGGATCAGAAAGAACCCGCTGTTCTGAAAGAACCCGCTGTTCTGAAAGAACCCCGGAAATTTGCCCAGAATGATCCGATCCTATGCCGTTCTGTTACGCCGGGAGGTTTGATTGTTAACGGGAGATCCGGACAGAAGTACGTGTTTTCCAACGTCGGGGATGAGGCAGAGATTGAGTTTCAGGATCTGAACTCCCTGAAGAACAGTCACTCTGATTTTCTGTACCGCCCTCTTCTGATTATTGAAGACGATGAACTGCTTGAAAATCCGCGCTGGACTGACCTCGCGAAATTCTACGAGGAGAAAGTCTATGGTATGGATGATATCAACGAGATTCTCAGTCTGCCGAATAATCAGTTTAAGAACATGCTTGAGCAGATGCCGAAGGGCTTGATTAAACAGCTTCAGCTTACGGTGTCTCAGCGTATAGAGGACGGAACATTTGATTCTCTTCAGAAGATCAAGATGATTGACGACTACTGCGGAACAAACTTTATGAAGATGCTCCCACACTGAGAAGACGGAGGTAATGTGTTATGACCTCTGAGTACTCCGATATTTACAAGCGCTTTTTAATGAAAGTGACAGATTATGATATAGCCGGACTGGATGAGAAGCTGGCTTTGAAGATGATGAATGGATGGATGAGGTCGGTAACGGCGTAGCCGATGGTCAGGAAGTTATTCCAGACTTTGACTGTTGATGACGACATGGAGCAGATTGAATATACACTGGTTGATCCTTGGGATGAAGACACAGATCAGGATTACGTGGAAGAGTTGATAAGCCTTGGAATGGTATGCGAGTGGGTCTCGCCGAAATATCATTCTGTGCTTAATACGAATCAGATCTTTACGAATAAGGAGCAATCCTATTATTCGCAGGCTAATCATATGTCCGAATTAAAAGGTATGTATGAGAAGAGCCAGACTGACTTCCGCAAGCTGATCCGAGATCGGGCGTATAACCTGTCTGTGTTGACTGGTGTGTGATATGAAGTCGAAATATGGAAGCTTCTCTTCTGCTCAAATTTCATCTGTTAAAAAATCTATTTAGAAATCTATCTTCTATCTGTTGCTTTATGTTGACCCGAAGACCCGGGAGAATTATCCGGGGATTGATGTCAACGAAGCGTTTCAAAACCTTCAGTATAAACTGAATGGATTAAACAGTATTTTGTTGGAGCCGCCTGAACTGGCTACGGTTATGAGTTATCTCGAATCAGCGTAGCAGGTTTACAGCGGCGATTTTGATTTCATGACGTACCGCAAACTCATTCTTGATGCGGGTGCGGAGATCATGAAGATAAAGGAGGCGTGATATGGCTGCTTCCTTTTTGAAAGATTATAAGAACATGATCGGTGGGCATACTACCGAGGGGCGGGCTAGGAAGGCTTAGTCGGATATGATTATGGATGCGACGTTCACGCGGGACATACAATATATGGTTGGATATTTTTATGACTATTATCATGATGATGAACCACTTAAATATGTTGGGTTACATCCAGATGAAAGTCATAATAAAATTCCGATTGATTTAAAATATATAGTCCACGGACACAATACTGAGAATAAAGATCAGGTTGGATACCATATTCAATTTAGGACAACTCAGGAAAATCCAATTGAGTATTACGATAGTGCTTTTGTAAAAAAATATAAGGCAGAATTTCCAGTTGGGTTATATTGTGATTTACCAGACGAGAAAGGTATTTATAGAAAATGGTTAATCGTGGATCGTGTAGATTGGCTAGGATTGTAGTTTCCTACTTGGTATATACTTCCTGTTGATTATGTATTCCAGTGGGTGTATAGAGACCAAAAGGGGAAATCCTATAAATATCAGATGTGTGGAGTTCAGCGTTCATAGTCAAGTTATAATAGCGGAGTTTGGTTGGATTATAAAATAGAATCGATAGAAAACTAGCGAAAAGCTATTTTACCGATGAATCCTATTTCAGCTACTATTTTTTATAATCAAAGATTTATTATTTCAAATGACATACCGGAACCTTTAGCGTGGAGGCTCACAAAGGTTGAAGATGTTTCACCGAATGGTATACGACGATTGACTTTTGCGTAGGACACGTTTAATCAACACACAGATTATATTGAGAGAGATTCAGATGGTAATATCGTTGGGATGTTTGCTGACTATTTTACATCTGCAATAGAACCAGTTGAGATAATATATGATGGTTCGGAAGATATTCCAACCACCCCCACTCTCTCCTCTTCTATCACATGCTCTGGCAAACCGCAGATTAAAATCGGAGGCTCTGCGAAGACTCTGACGGCCACATTCTACGACGACGGTGTAGCGACCGACTATCAATCCGGCGAATGGAGTTACTCGGTTGATGACGCAGATGCTACTGGTCTGTTGGAAATCGCGGATGTCGGCGATGGAAAAGTGAGAGTGAAATTTACAGGTGATGCTACCTATATCAACAAAATACTTAAAGTTACTTTCACATCGGGTGAAATCTCATCCTCGCTCGATCTGGAAATTTTGCCATTATAAAGAAGGAGGTATATGTATGGTTAAACTTACATCAGAACAGCTTGATTACCTCCGAAGCCTTAAGACGCTCACGGACAGTGATACTATACGTTTTAAGGAGATTATAAAGAAGAGGCTGATAGATAATCCTATGATTATTTATCTTCTCAATAATAAAGAACTTGAAGAGTCAGATGCTGAGCCTGATGACTATCTGGGCGTAAACATCCTTCCATTTTATTTAATACACGAGACATAGCATAATGCTCAGAATTTCATATGCTATGAGGTGTAGACCCGGGAGGAGGTCCGTTTCAATCAGACGTATAAGATCGGTCAGGTCATCTTCTACATCCTCTGTGATGAAAAGAATAATATAGAGAAGAATACCGGGATCGCCCGACATGATCTGATATCTGCGCTGATCATCAAGGAATTCAATTGGACGAACCTGTTTGGTAAACAGATCCGTCTGGTCAGTGATGTGCCGAATGTCACAGATACCGATTACGCCACACGCACTCTCACTTTCGAGGGTGAAATGCCTAACAATATCGTTAAGTCAGACGTGTCAAATAAACACACGATGGTTATTAATAAGACAGGTGGTTGATTTACTTGGCAAAGACTGAAAATAACAAAACCCAAATTGCAGGGCAGACTGTGGCTCGTAATAACACTATGCCGATTACTCATAAGTTTGATCAGCTTAAGATGTATTTCGGCGAACCATTTGATGTAGGAAATGGGATTACTATCCTGTAGCCGACCGTGGGAGAAATACTTGAAATCGGGGAAGAAAATTTCTATGGCGTATTGTATACGTTTATTTCTAACCCGACTACGTATAGGCTTCAGCTTTGGGATATGGGGATTGACTGGAATAAGATCACCCAGTTCGAACTGTTTATGATGCTCTACCGTACTATAGACACGAACGTTTCCCGCCTGTTATTCAAAGACGTGGACTTTGCAGGTTTTGATTTATATTCAAAAATGATTAAAGTCACAAATGATGACGGCGTGGAAGAAGATAAAAAAGTTCCGGTGCTATTCAATAAAGAGCAGAACATTGAGATAAGCGAGGATGATTTCACACTGATCTCAGAATATTTACAGGTCATGTTCAATATATTCCCGAAAGTTGAAAGAGCTAAGGGTCGCTCAACGAAGGAGTCTATAATCGAAGAGGACAGACTGAACTTATAGTTTAAGCAGAAACAGGGCGAAGACAATGAGTCTGGGCTGCTTGCGCTGGTCTCTTCGTGTGTTAACCATCCCGGGTTTAAATATAAACTCCAAGAGTTGAGAGACGTTGGAATCTGCCAGTTTATGGATTCCGTACAACGTCTGCAAGTATATGAGGCTTCGACTGCACTATTAAAAGGAATGTATTCCGGTATGGTCGATAGTTCAAAAGTAAAGGCTGAGGATTATAACTGGATGAAATCTCTCAGTAAGAAAAGTTAATATGAGGCATCTCTTATTAAATAATAATAATTAAAGGAGGAAATAACTATGGCTTTTAAGATTGATGATATCATAGTTGATCGTATTTAGGTTGCATATGCTGAAACTACCAGTGGCGCTCCGCTGTTTACTCTTACTCAGCTTTCTGATGCTACTCTTGAAGTGTCCGCAGAATCTACAGACTCTGTTGATAAGAACGGTACACTCATTAAGAGATTTTGGAGAGGTAAGAGTGGCACGTTTACAGCAACGAACGCTATGCTCAACCTGAATGTTATCGCTCAGATGAGTGGAACATCCAAGCAGGTTGCAAGTGCTCAGAATACGTTCTCTAACGTTCCGGGTCTCAAGATCGTGAAGATCTCCGGCACAGATACACTCGATGGTTATGTTGATGGTACTATCAAGGTTAACTACCTGTACAACAACGGAACAATGGGTGACACTGTTGAGACAAACAACTACACTATCGTAGCATCTACTGGTGCGTTCACCGCTCCGGCTGAGGCTCCGACACCGGACATTGACCGTGTAATTATCCGTTACAATCGAAATGCAACATCCGGTATTGCAGTTAAGAACTCTGCTGATAAGTTCCCGGAGACCATCAGACTGATTCTGAAGGTACTTATTGTTGATCCGTGCGATGCTTCTCAGCTGCGTTCCGCTATCATTGATATCCCGTCCTTCCAGCCGTCTCCGGAACTTTCTATGTCCCTGACCACGGATGCGACTATAGACTTTTCGGGAGATTTGCAGGTGAGCGAAAAATTAGCAATTGCCCACCAAGTTCAGTGATGAACTTTAGATAAACAAGGTGAAGACACACATGTGTCGTGTACAACTTACGCTTAGGAATCGTAGGAAATGACGATTAGAAGTTGTGCTAACTGGGAAACCCTAAGTGTCGAAAGACATATGGCAATCCAGTGCCAAGTCGGAGCGGCGACGTTCCGAAAGGTCAAACGAGCAGGACATACGAACTCTCTGAGTTTATGAAGTCTATATGCGAACGTGAAACTCGTTTCGCAAAAGTGCCTTGCTCTCTTCTATCGAAGAGATGATGATGTGCTCTAGTCCCCTATTGAAATATCGGGAAACCGAGGGTGTTTACTAACGTATTGCTCTAGCGATCAGGAGTGACTTTTCATAAATGAAATAATGCTCCGCATATACAGTGATGTGTATGTTACACCACAACAATTGCTGGTAATTCCTAAAGCTAATCAAACTACAACGTAAGAGCGAATAGCTCTATGCGTGAATGTGGCGAAAGCAGAAAGAATTGATTAGATGGCATAAGGTTAAATCCTAAGTGTCCGCATCAATGGATGTTCAGCAGCATATGTCCGAATAGGATACTGTTCAACGACTATTCCTCGTGAGGGAAGTAGACGCAAGCGCGTCGAAGTGAGTGGAATCTATTCTATATAGATTATGATATAGTCTGCTCTCATATGAAAGTATGAGGTGTTCGAAAGAACCGACAAAGATTAGCGACCTTTGTTGAACACAAGGCTTTATAGCATTTATGTGCTTGAAGAAGACACAGAAGACGAAGATTGATCACCCACAATTTAATACAGAAGAGGCGGGCTTCAAAACCCGCTTCTTTTTTTAAGGAACAAATAGGTTGGGAGTAGCTATCCCAACTGATAAGGCAGATTCTCCTACTGTCTTTTGTTCCTTATTTTTTTGAGGAGAAATATCATAAAGGAGATATGAATACATGCCGAAGAAAATTGAATACAGTTTTAAACAGTTTTGTGAAGATACAAATAGAATGGAAATATTAAACCGCTGGGATAACGAATTAAATGGGATCAGTCCAGAATAGGTTTCATTTAAGTCCAATAAGAAGATGTGGTTCAAGTGTCCCGAAGGACGCCATCCGAGTGAACAGAACTGCATCTGCACTATATCTTCAAGTGAGACTTTCACCGCACCATGCCGTGCGTGTAACAGCTTCGCGCAGAAGATTATAGATGATTACAACGAAGAATATCTGGATTATATCTGGTCAGATAAAAACGAAAAATCGCCGTGGGATTACACGAGTGGTTCAAATAAGGAAGCATGGTTCGTCTGTCCGAATAATCCTGAACATATATATAAACAGGTTATATACAACCGTTCCGCCGGATGTGAATGTCCATACTGTAATAACCGGGATACCTCTCACGGAATCGTGAAAGAAAAGTCTCTCGGTTATCTGAAGCCGGAGTCTCTGGATGTGTGGTCAGATAAAAATGAAAAGACCGCATACGACTACTCTCCTTCTTCCGGGCAGATCGTGTGGTGGAAATGCGAGAATGGGAAGCATGATGATTACCAGAGAAAAATCTGTTCTTCTAATACGTGCGATTTCAAATGTCCAGAGTGTGCATCGCATCCGGAACATGCACCGAATTTCGACGATTTAACAGGTAAGGTTTTCGGGCAGCTTAAAGTATTGTCTTATGATAAAGATAAGAGTGATGCTTACGAAGCAAGAAATAAAAAGAAACAGTCTTACTGGAAATGTCTGTGTTCTTGCGGAGCTACTGTCAGCGTTGGTGCTTCAGCATTAAAGACGGGCGCACAGATAACATGCGGGGATAGAAAGAAACATTGGTCTGGTGAGAACGCTCCGAACTGGAAAGGCGGGAAGACCCCAGATATGGTGGCTATCCGAAATTCCGACGAGTATAAGGAGTGGAGAGACAAGGTTCTTAAAAAAGATGGACACAGATGTATAGTGTGTGGAACAACTAAAAAGTCAGAGGCTCATCACATCTATCCTTTCTCCGACTATGAAGATAAACGTTTCGACGTTAATAATGGATGTACGCTGTGTTACTGGCATCATAGCATGTACGTTGATGGAGCGTTCCATAAGATGTACGGAACTTATGGGAATACGCCTGGACAGCTACAGGATTATGTGAATATGAAAAGACGTGAACTCGGTAATGATGAGTTCTTTAACATATATAAATACATGTTAACTGATGACGTATCAGTTGATATATATAACCCAGACACGGGGCTTCGCAGCTTATCCGCCCCGTATTTAAAATAAAAAGGAGGAAATTAAAAATGGCAAGTAGATATGATAAGACATGTGTAATGTGCGGGAAGCATTATAAATACTGTTCGGGCGGTTGCGACGATTACAGGGGGTATCCGTTATGGATGACATCATTCTGTTCAGATCCGTGTCATACTGTTTTCAACGTGATTATGGATTACCGCACGGCGACGAAGACACCGCAGGAATGCGCCGCTATCCTGAAAGCGACAGATCTTTCCGGCAGAGATAAATTCAATAAGTCAACGAATGATTTTATTGATGAGATTCTCACCGTTGGAGCTATAACAGCTGCGGTTCCTGTTGAAGAGGTTAAGCCTGTAGTTGAAAAAGAAGAGGCAGCTCCCGTAGTCGAAGAGGCTACGCCTGTCTTCGAAGAAGCAACTCCCGTAGTC
>AUXO016626199.1_pt1 | contig 10849 bp, 9 predicted proteins | sample 768731 | NCBI WGS metagenome assembly AUXO01 (sample SAMN02715735, study PRJNA202380) | gut metagenome | biome: sheep rumen | host: Ovis aries | place: New Zealand: Palmerston North
GTCATTTGTGTTAAATCATTTGTACCAAATGAGAAGAATTCTGCTTCTTCAGCAATTTCATCAGCAAGAAGTGCTGCTCTTGGAATTTCAATCATTGTTCCAACTTTATATTTCATATTAGAATTATTTTCTTTAAGCACGCTATCAGCAGTTTCTACAACCACATTTTTAACATATTTAAGTTCAGCCTTATCTCCTACAAGCGGAATCATAATTTCAGGCTCTACCATAACACCATTTTTAGATACATTAATAGCCGCTTCAATAACCGCTCTTGTTTGCATTTCAGCAATTTCAGGATAAAGTATAGAAAGTCTGCATCCACGAAGACCCATCATTGGATTGAATTCTTTTAAAGCATTTACTTGTTCTTTAAGTTCATCAAAACTCATATTTAAAGTAGGTGCCAAAGCTTCAATTTCTTTATCTTCGTGAGGTAAGAATTCATGTAGAGGTGGATCCAAGAAACGAATAGTCACAGATTTCCCATTCATCTCAGTAAATAACCCCTCAAAATCTTCTCTTTGATAAGGTAATATCTTAGATAAAGCTTCTTTTCTAGTTTCTACATCTTTAGCTGTAATCATACGTCTAAAGTTAAATATTCTCTCTTCATCAAAGAACATGTGCTCAGTACGGCAAAGTCCAATACCTTCAGCACCAAACTTATTTGCTTGAACAGCATCTTTTGGCCTATCAGCATTTGTATAAACTTTTAACTTACGATTAGCATCAGCCCAAGCCATAAATGTTTCAAAATCACCTGAAATTTCTGGCTCTTTTACTGAAACCTCCTCACCATAAACGGCACCAGTTGAACCATTTAAACTTAAATAGTCCCCTTCTTTAAATACTTTGCCATCCTTAGTAGTTAAAGTCTTTTTCTTCTCATCAATTACAACTTCAGAACATCCAGCCACACAGCAAGTACCCATACCACGAGCAACAACAGCTGCATGTGATGTCATACCACCACGAGCCGTAAGAATACCTTGAGCAAGGTTCATTCCCTCGATATCCTCTGGTGATGTCTCCATTCTCGCTAAAATAATATTTTTAACACCTTTATTATAAGCCTCTTTTACATCTTCAGCACTAAAATAAATGTGCCCAGTAGCTGCCCCTGGAGAAGCCGCTAACCCAGTAGCAATAATTTTCGCATCTTTAAGTGCTTTCTCATCAAACACTGGATGCAATAATTGATCCAAATCACGAGGATTAACACGAAGTAATGCTTCTTCTTTAGTAATAGCTCCTTCATCTACCAAATCAACCGCAATTTTTAAAGCTGCACTAGCAGTTCTTTTACCATTACGAGTTTGAAGCATAAATAACTTACCATTTTCAATAGTAAATTCCATATCTTGCATATCCTTATAATGCTCTTCTAGAATAGAGCAAATTTTAACAAACTCATCATAACAATCTGGTAAAACCTCTTTTAATCTATCGATATGTTCCGGAGTACGAATACCCGCAACAACATCCTCACCTTGAGCATTAATTAAAAATTCGCCAAACAACTTTTTCTCACCAGTAGCCGGATTACGAGTAAAAGCAACACCAGTACCTGAAGACTCACCAGTATTTCCATATACCATTTGTTGAACATTAACTGCAGTTCCCCAAGTATCCGGAATATCATTAAGCTTTCTATAAGTTTTCGCACGATCATTGTTCCAAGAGCGGAATACTGCTTGAATAGCCTCCATTAACTGAACTTCTGGATCTTGTGGAAAATCTTCTCCAGCATGCTTCTTATATTCTTTCTTATAAATTTCAACGACCTCTTTTAAATCTTCAGCCGTTAAATCAGTATCGTAAACCGCACCTTTATCTTCTTTAATACGGTCAAATTGATGTTCAAAATCGTCCTTTGGAAAACCTTTTACAACATCTGAAAACATTTGTATAAATCTTCTATAACTATCAAACACAAATCTTTCATTTTTAGTTATTTCAGAAAAACCTTTGGCCACCTCATCATTCATACCAAGGTTAAGGACTGTATCCATCATACCTGGCATTGACTCACGAGCTCCAGATCTTACAGATACTAGTAAAGGATTTTTCGCATCTCCTAATTTTTTGCCAGAAATTTCCTCTAATTCAGCAAGTTTTTCTTTAACTTGACTCATTACTTCCTCTGAAAGCGAGCTATTATCTTCATAATATTTAAGGCAAGCCTCAGTAGTAATAGTAAAACCTTGTGGAACAGGAAGTCCTATACTTGTCATCTCTGCTAAGTTCGCACCCTTACCACCTAAGGTCTCACGCATATCTTTATTTCCCTCTTTAAAAGAATAAACATATTTCATATTCATAACCTCCCAAGCATTAGTATATCACATTAAAAAATAAAATAGATAAAAAAGTAACAATTACAAACAAATTTTGTCACAACTTAACATTTAGCCAAACATCTTCATCAAGTAATCTTACTTCTACTTTAATATTATTATTCTCATCTTCATAAAAGACTATATTATTTTCTGTACCAATTAGTTTTTTACCCATATTCGTTATCTCTTTCTCACATATTCCATAATACAATCAAAAAGGTATGTGGAAACATACACTCCTCAAACAACGTATTTGTTAATTTATAGTAATTCTACAATTTTTTATAAAAACAGAAATTAAACATATAACAAAAATTCTTTATTTTTCAAGTGTTTTAAGACTAAGCAACGACACACATTCTGTGTGGTATGTCCAAGGAAACATATCATATAAAGTTACTTCTTTAACATCATAAAATTTGCTTATTTCCTTTAAATCCCTAGCTAAAGTTACAGGATCACAAGACACATATACTATTCGTTGTGGTTTAACATTTAAGATGCCATCTATGCCATTTTTCATCAAACCAGCCCTAGCTGGATCTACTACAATTACATCTGCTTTCAACCCAGAAACAAGCTTATTCGCATCCCCACAAATAAACTCTACATTATCTATACCATTTAGTTTTTTATTAACATTCGCACAATCTATAGCCTCTTTATTTACTTCAATTCCTATTACCTTTTTAAACTGCTTACTTAAAAACAAACTTATTGTTCCAGTGCCACAATATAAGTCTAATACTTCTTCACCAAATCTGGCGTACTGTAAAACCTTAGAATAAAGTTTTGAAGTCACCTGATTATTTACTTGAAAAAATGAATCTTTTGAAACTAAAAACTTATAATCTAAAATATGATTAAATATTTTTTCTTTCCCATATATAAGCTTATCATTCATATAAAGACTATCCACTAAATTTTTAAGATTATCCACTTTTAACACACCCTTTATTATAACCATGACCTCATCCATGTCTTTAATTATAATTTCACTAACCTTGGATAAATCTTCTTTTTTTAGTGCCCTAATTATTTCATTAATTTTTTCACTTGCAATCAAACACTCATCTATCTCTAAAAGATCATTAGAATTATTTTTAAAATAACCGAGCCTACCATCTTTAACTTTTAAAGTTACTTTATTTCTGTATCCATAAACAACTGGACTTGGAACTATTTCCTTAACGCTTATATCAATACCCCCAAATTTTCTTAAAATATCTTCTACTTTTTCTTTTTTATATTCTAACGTTTTTTCATAAGCTAAATTTTTAAGTGCGCATCCACACATATCATAAGAACATTTAGAACAAACTCGATTTAAAGCTTTAGTTTTTAACTCTATTACCTCTCCTACCATAAAATTTTTTTTAGAAGAAACTATTTTAACTAAAGCTTCTTCACCCGGAAGCAAATCAGGAACAAATATAATTTTCCCATCAACTTTTCCAATACCTCTTCCAAAATGATCTAACTTTTCACATAAAACATTCATCATAAACCATCTTCCTTTTATATCATATTTATACAAACAAATCTTATAACACAAATTAAAAAACAAGAAATTATATAATAAAAACATTTAAACTCATAATACCACATCCAAAAAAATTATAACATATTATCAAATTAATGGAACATAATAAAAAAGAAAGTTGGGATAATATGGAAAAAATAAAAGCCGAAAAGGTTATTGAAAAAATTAAAAAAATATACGGTGATAGTGGCGATGTTAACAGCCGAATCATTGATATTAAAGGCACCAAAGTTGGATGCATATTTTTAGAAAGCTCATCTCAAACCAGTACCATAAGTGATTTTATTATCAAAAGTACTGTACTTGTAGAAAAAGATAAAAACTTATTTAATAACCTTCTAAATATCCTAAAAAACAAACTTTTTAATTGCCAGTTATTTACCATTAAAAATTTTGATGAATTTCCGTATTACCTTTCAAGTGGATTTACCATTATTATCGTCGATGGTCACAATGAAGCCATCATCATGGAAACAAGAGCCGAATTAGATAGAGGCATAACCGAAGCAACCAGTGAACCAGTAATTAGAGGTTCAAAAGATAGTTTCACCGAAAGCCATTCTAAAAATTTAGGATTAATTAGAAAAAGGATTAAAGACCCTAACCTTTGGTTTGATGAAATAAAACTTGGTAAAAGAACTAAAACAAGAACTACAATTGCCTATATAAATGGCATTGCTGACCCCAAAAAAGTCAACCAAATTAAAAAAAGACTAGAAAAAATTGATATAGATGGCATATTAGATAGCGGAAATATTAGAGACTACTTAACACCCCAAAAATCGATATTCCCACAAATAAAAAGCAGTGAAAGACCAGACTTAGCCTGTCAAGAATTATTAAATGGAAAAATAATAATCTTAGTAGAAAATAGCCCATTTGTATTAATTCTCCCAACAATTTTCTTAGACTATATTAAATCATCAGAAGATCAAAACCAAAAAGCCATCAACATTTCTTTCACAAGAGTATTAAGATTTTTTGCTCTAATCATTACTATACTAACGCCCGCCATTTATATTGCCATTGCAACATATGATCAAAATACCATACCAGATAAACTCTTAATTTCGCTTGCTATTCAAAGAGAAGGCGTACCCTTCCCAACCTTTTTCGAAATAATACTATTTATGACTGTCTTTGAAATCTTAAGAGAAAGTGATTTAAAAAGCCCAACCAACATGAGCACAGCAATGAGTATCGTTGGAGCTTTAGTATTAGGACAAGCCGCAGTTGACGCTACAATCGTCTCACCCATCACGATCATTATTGTCGCTATCACATCAATATGTAGCCTTATTTTTCAAGATAACGATTTCATAAACGGAATCAGATTTTGGAGATTTTTATTCATAATTGCCTCAAGTTTACTAGGCGTTGTTGGAATCTTATCAATGGCCCTAATATGGATAACTAAAATTGCCTCTTTAGAAAATCTAGACACAAGTTTTCTATCACCACTTGCTCCATTTGATAAAGAAGCAAACAAAGATGCCATTATCAAAGCCGCTACACCATCCCTATTTAAAAGGCCGAGATATGTTAGTAATGAAAACCTCACAAAACAAGGAGGCAAAAAATGAAAAAAAAATTACTTATATTAATAATATTATCCCTATCTCTTTGCGGATGTAAAGATTATGCCGAATTAAATAAATTATCTATTGTCACAGCTATTGCCATTGATAAAAAAGATGATAAATATGAAACTACTATATTAATAGCCAATTCCCAAAAACCCCAAACTACCAGTAAAGAAGGTGAAGCTCAAACAACAGTATATAAAGGTACTGGTAAAAGTATTGCCGAAACTATTAAAACAATTGATAAAAAAAGTCCAAAACATCTTTATTTTAGTCACGTAAACGTCGTTATTATTTCTGAAGACATCGGAAAAGAAGGCTTCCTAAAAGTCGCTGACTGGTTAATTAGACATCCACAAACCAGAAACAGATTTTATCTTATGCAAGTAAATGAAAATAAAGCGAGTGACATTTTAAAAATAATATCTCCACTAGAATCATTTCCTTCTCAAAGTATCGCTTCTTTAATTGAAGCCAACAAAAATTCCAGATCAATTGGTGATACCGCCTCCTATAGTAACTTTATAGGTAGAGTTCTCGAAACTGGATATGAACCAATCATGCAAACCATCAAAATAAATGGTGACATCGAAAAAGGAAGTGGAAAAGAAAATGTAGAAACAGCCGAACCTAAAACTTATTTAAGTCTAGGACCATTAGCAATTTATAAAAAAGACAAATTAATAGGAACAACAACTAGAAAACAAACAGAATCAATTTACATCATTAATAATGAAGCTAAAGAATTAATATACACAATTAAATATAAAGATAATTATATCAATATATTTTCAAATACCTTAAAAACAAAAATAAAACTTAAAAGCGCTAATAGTGCAGATATATATGTAAAAGGTAAAGGAACCATATATGAAATTAATGGAAACACTAACTTAAATAGTGATAAAGAAATTGAAAAAATTGCTAAAGCATGGAACAAAAAGATGAAAAAAGATTTAGAAAAATTAATTAAAGAAATACAAGAAAATTATAAAAGCGACATTTTTGGCTTTGGAAATATGATATATAAAAACTATCCTAAAAAATGGCAAAAAATAAAAAACAACTGGAACGATAAATATTTCCAAAAGTTCAAAATTACCGTTCATACCGATACTGAAATAGTATCTACAGGCTCCCTTACTAAAGTACTAAAGGATGATGAAGAATGAAAAAAATAAACTCGCTAGAATATAATGCCATCATATGGTTTATAATTAGAGCTGGTTTTCCAGAACTGACCCTTGCCACCATACTTTATAATATAAAACAAGATGCCTGGATCAGCATAATAATTGGCAGCCTAATAGGACTTATTCCATTTGGAATATACGAATATTTAAAGCAAAAATACCCGAGTGAAAATCTAATTACTCTAAACCAGAAATTGTGGAAAAATTTTGGTAATATATTAAACATGCTAATAATGTTAGGAAGTTTAACCATTGTAATCTGTACATTTTGGATCTTAGTGCATTTTGCAAATTCCCTATTCTTATATAAAACCAGCCCATGGATAATAAGCTTTGCCTTTATAATCCCTGTTGGATATGCCATATCTAAAGGCATACACGTTATAGGAAAAGTAAGTCTAATGCTATTTTACATCTCCATTTTCATTAACATTTTAATTATATTAGGCCTTACCGGAAATATAGATATCAGCAATGTAAAACCGATTCTTGAAAATAGTCTAGAAAGCATATTTACCTGTTCAATAATATTTACTGGAATAAATATTACCAAACTATTTTTCTTAAGTATAATTCCCAAAAATCAAGTTATAAATTACTCATCCAAAAAAAACCTTTTACTTTACGTAATAGCCTGTTTAAACCTAGTTCAAATTGCCTTTACAACTGTATGTGTATTTGGAATAGATTTATCCACCTTATATGAATATCCAGCTTTTCAAATTTTAAAAAGAGTAAACATACTTGGAATATTTGATAGGATTGAAAGCATCTTGTCCATAGAAGCCCTATTTTCATTATTTATTCAAATGACACTAATTGTTTATTACATAAAAGAAATAACTATTGAAACATTTACATTAAACAAAAAAACAAATAAATATGTTATTACATTTATTTGCCTAATCATATTAATTATTAGTAATATAATGCTCATAACTCATGAAGCCGGGGAAAAATTTTTTACAGGACCACTACTTTACGTAATTTACTTCACATGTTTAGTTATACCACTCATTACTCTTTTCAAAAGTTTAAATGATATTAAAGTAATAAAGGACCAAACATATAACACCAGCTATAAAAGCTAAAATTAAAAACGTCACAAATATAGTTTTAAAAGTCGACCCCTTCTTCTTACTTCCGCTAACAAAATCAGCTTTTTTTAATTTTAACCCACCAGTAAAAAACGAGTCATCCATAGTCTTTTCTAACGACGTAAACTCTTTTATATCCTTAACATCGCCAACTTTAGTATCATCAGAAGCTAAATCTTTAAACATATCTAAAGCCATTTCACCATCATCAACCTTATTAAGCATACTCGTATTGGCAATAGTTTCGATAAGTTCTTTTAAATCATCTTCCTCATATTCATCTGGTTCAAATTTAGCTTTTAAATTAAGCTTTTTTAAAACATCATAATTAGTATCATTTAAAACTCTTTCCTTATTATCAGGTTCCTTATTTTCTTTGGCGGTCTTTAAAACATCCATAATGTCATAATTGCGTTCAGTATCTTCTTTATAATGACTTCTAACTACAGGTAAATCCTCATAACTTTCACTTGTAGATTTACGATACTTTCTTTCATTTTGATATTTTTCTCTACTATCAATCATCTCTTTGACTTTAGAAATATCTATTTCATTGGATTTATCTATAGAAGCAATACCCTCAATATTGCTATACTTATCATAAGAATATATAGTATTATATAAATTTTTATTACGACTAGATCTTGACGATTTTACCGCTTTATCTCTATATCTCTCCATTCTTGACGCCATAAGTACCGCCTCCTATAATAATAATACCATAATTTAATTTTTTTTTAAAGATACCCACTTGCTTTTTACATATTATTTATTTATAATTTTATATAGGAGGAATTAAAATGGCAAAAGTTGAAGTAGATAAAGATAAATGCATCGGATGTGGAGCATGTACCGCTATAGCGCCAGATGTATTTGAATTTGATGATGATGGTCTAGCTAAATCAGTAAAAAATGAAATAAACGCTGATGTAAAAACTGCTGCTGAAAATTGCCCAACTGAAGCAATTACTGCTGAAGAATAAAAAAACTATATCAAATAGTTTTTTTATTATGCAATTTTATTTTTTCAAAAAAACTACATATATACTCATACCAACAGCAACGGCAAAAGCGAAAATACCCAACATAACATATTGGGCACTTGCTGATGTTGGCGGTACTTTAACCTTTTGAGATATATTAGAAGTTTCTGCCATATTACTATCCGGCTCAGCATCTTCAATTTCAAAATCATCAACATTATCAAAAGCACCATCAACGTCATTAACAAAGTCATTTGATAAAATAGATTCTGTCATCGGATTTGAAAATGCCTTCATAAAAGTAAGCATTTGCGCAATTTTTTCTGAATTATCAACATCACCCTGAAAATTTTTTGTATAATTATCAAATTCAGTTAAATTAAATGAAATTGAAGTAAACGGTGACACTCTAATACTTAATCCATCAGACTCATAAACAATTTCATCACCGTGCTGATAAGTAATACCCATTGCCTCATAATCAATATCTTCAGGTAAACTATCCAAATCTACATTATAAACGTCAAATAAAGTAAGAATCATAGCTGTAATAAAATAGTCATCTACTGAAGCATAATATATCTTCTCCACATCACTTACCGAAGAAACATCCCTAGTATTAACATAAGTAATGGTATCATTAGTTTCATTAAATTCCATAGTATAATAGCCATAGGTCGGATTAGTCAATGAAATAGTAATTTTACCATCGGTATTAGAAATACTATAATCGCTATCGTCAATATACTCGATAAACTTAGCATTAACATCAGTAATCCCTTCAGCTAAAACTTTTCCTAAATTCATAAATAAAACACAAAAAACAAGCATTAAAATTAAAAATTTGTTTTTCATTAAGCATCCTCCTATAAAATTTATTATATATAAAAGCTAATCTAAGAACAATAAAACAAAACAAAAAGCAATTGCTTTTTACAATTGCTTGTCATACTACTTAAATAACGAATAAAGAGTTTTAACCTCTTTAATTGTTAAATGCCTATATTCTCCAGATTTTAATCCATTTAAATTTAATGGTCCAAATTTTTCTCTTTTTAATTTTATAACTTTATAACCAATTGCTTCAAACATTTTTTTAACCTGATGATTTTTTCCTTCATGTATTGTAAGTTCAATTAAAGAAAAATTCTTTTTTTTATCAATTTTTTTTATTTTCGCCTTGGCTCTTGCAGTTTTTTTACCATCTATTACTACACCAGAACACATTTTTTTTATAAGTTCCACTTTCACTATTCCTTCAACCTTAGCCACATAAACCTTATCAACATTATTTCTAGGATGAATAAGTAAATTTGCAAGCTCACCATCATTAGTCAAAAGAAGAAGCCCACTAGTATCATAATCAAGCCTACCAACTGGATATAACCTATTAGTTGTATCCACTAAATCAATTACCGTCTTTCTGCCCTTCTCATCACTAGTAGTTGTAACAACCCCTCTAGGTTTATAAAGTAAAATATATTCTTTATTTTCAAGCTTTAAATTATGCCCAGAAACAGTAATTTGATCACTATAACTAGCCTTAGTCCCTAAACTAGTAACTACTTTACCGTTAACCAAAACTTCACCACGAGTTATTAATTCTTCAGCTTTTCGCCTAGAACAATATCCACTATTCGCAATAATTTTTTGAAGTCTTTCCATGAAAATCACCAATTAGATTATACTTTATGAAATCTATAATGTCAAAATAAAAATGGTACTAAAATCAAACTAACTATAACCATAAACAAATCCGCAAGAAGCCCCACCCAAAGAGAATACCTAATTTTTCTAATACCTATAGTTCCAAAATATAAAGTTATTATATAGATAGTAGTATCACTAGAACCTTGTATAACCGAAGACAAAACACTTACAAAACTATCAGGTCCATATATACTATATATATTATTAAGAAGTGCTAGACCAAAACTTCCCGAAAGTGGTCTCATAATGGCAATAGGTAAAACTTCAAAAGGAATTTTCAAAAACAAAAATAAAGGTTTCAAAAACGAAAAAACAAAATCAATAATTTCACTATTTTTAAAAATATTAACAGCTAAAATCATTGCAAGTAATGAAGGAAACATATTTTTAATCATCGG
>AUXO010058016.1_pt1 | contig 10847 bp, 9 predicted proteins | sample 768731 | NCBI WGS metagenome assembly AUXO01 (sample SAMN02715735, study PRJNA202380) | gut metagenome | biome: sheep rumen | host: Ovis aries | place: New Zealand: Palmerston North
GAATCATGGATTGAACTCAGTAAGACAGAGCAAAAGCTCCTTCGGATGCTGGTAGAGAATGCCGGCAGCATCTTACGAAGAGAAGTCCTGATTGATCGCATTTGGACAGATGGTGCTGAATACGTGGATGAAAATGCATTATCTGTAGTCGTGAAGCGGCTGCGGGATAAACTGGGCGCGCAAAACTATATAAAAACGGTTTATGGCATCGGCTATTCCTGGGTGGAGCATCATGAATGAATGGTTGTTTGTAATCACTATGTTGGCTGCTGCAATTGCTGCAGTGGCTTTCCTTTATGAGCGATGGAATCTCAAAAGAACATTCGACACCCTGGAAAGCATGCTGCAGGCGGCAATAAACGGGGATTTTTCAGAAAGCCAGTTTGACGAGAGCAGGCTTTCCAAAACAGAGGCAATATTTGCCAGATATCTGAATGCCTCAGCTGTATCAGCAAAAGCAACGGCACGTGAGAAAGATAAAATAAAGACGTTAATTGCCGACATATCGCATCAGACAAAAACTCCGATTGCAAACCTGATGCTTTATAGTGAACTGCTCCAGGAGTCGGATCTGGCTGACGATCAAAGAGAAAGCGCAAATGCCATACACCAACAGACAGCCAAACTTCAATTTCTAATCGAGTCTCTCGTAAAGCTGTCCAGATTGGATAATGGCATTATTCAACTGTCGCCGCACAGAGAGCATGTCATAGAGGTCATGCAGGCAGTTTATGATGAAATGCTTCCAAAAGCATGTGCAAAAGAGCTTACGCTTGTTTTAACGCCTGGGGACGCAATAGCTGTTTTCGATTTAAAATGGACGATCGAAGCGCTTGGCAACATTGTAGATAACGCCATAAAGTATACAAAAGCAGGGTCTGTATGCCTTTCTTGTCAGGAATATGACTTGTTTGCACGGATTGATGTATCTGATACCGGTATTGGCATCTCGGAAGAAGAGCAGCCCAAAATCTTCAGAAGGTTTTACCGCTCTGCAGGGGCAGACAAAGAAGAAGGAGTAGGTATCGGTCTCTACCTGGCAAGGGAGATCATAGGAACACAAGGCGGATATATCAAAATAAAATCTGCTCCGGGTGAAGGATCTACTTTTTCGGTTTTTTTACCTAAACCCTAAAAATCTTTCAAAACAGATAGATTTCAAAGCCTGATGAAAAGAATCTGGAAAGATTCTTATGTCATAATCAGCATATGATGAGTGGCCTTATCTCATCATATGCTGATTTTTTGGAGGTGACTTTAATGAGCATTTTGCAGGCTGTCGGCCTAAAAAAGATATACGGGAAAGGAGAAAACGCGGTTCGCGCCCTCGATGGTGTAAACCTCTCTGTGGAACAGGGAGAATTTGTCGCAATAGTCGGGACCTCAGGCAGTGGGAAGTCCACGCTCCTTCATATGCTCGGAGGCCTGGACAGGCCGACAGAAGGAAAAGTTATTGTGGACGGAAAGGATATTTTCGCCTTAAAAGAGGAGGCGTTAACGATCTTCCGCAGAAGGAAAATAGGATTTGTTTTCCAGGCCTATAACCTTGTTCCTACTTTGAATGTCTATGAGAACATTGTCCTTCCTGTTGAGCTAGATGGCGGAAAAGTGGACGAAACGCATGTCGGACATATTGTCCATCTACTTGGGTTGGATGACAAGAAAGAAGCACTGCCAAACCAATTGTCCGGCGGACAGCAGCAGCGTGTCGCAATTGCCCGTGCCCTTGCTGCCACCCCCGCGATTATACTGGCGGATGAACCCACCGGAAACCTTGATTCCAAAACCAGCCAGGACGTTTTAAGCCTTTTAAAGGTATCTGGTCAAAAGTTTACGCAGACGATCGTGATGATTACCCATAATGAAGAAATTGCTCAGCTGGCAGATGGTATTATACGAATTGAAGATGGAAGGATCGTCCAAAAAGGAGAGGGAGGGCGATGAGGATGCGCGTGAACAACAGAAAATGTATACGAAAACTGGCGTTGCGATCCATACTGGCTTCCCGAAAGAGGAATCTCATCACTGTTATCGCAATTATCCTGACTGCGCTGCTTTTTACAAGCGTTTTTACCGTTGCCTTATCTATGAACAAAAGCTATCAGGAATATACCTTTCGACGCATAGGCGGATATTCACATGGCACCTATAAGGAAGTGTCCGCAGAGCAAATGGCGGCCATTTCTTCCCATCCCATGGTAAAGAAATCCGGGGCGAGAACGATAATCGGCTATATAGGAGACGGCGTATTTGCAAAGAAACATGCAGAAGTGAGTTTCATGGACGAAAACTGCACAACCTGGAGTTACGCCATGCCTTCTGTTGGGCGTATGCCGGCAGAGACCCATGAAGTCTCAATGGATGCCGGTTCTTTGGAACTTCTTGGGCTGAAGCCGGAGCTTAATCAGGAAGTGACTCTTGCCTTTGAAGTGGGCAGCGGATCCCCGGATGCATACCAGAAGACAGATACCTTCCTTTTGGTTGGATATTGGGAAGATGACGAGATAATGCCTGTTCATTATATTAATGTTTCCAAAGCTTATGTTGAAGAAATGACCAAGGAAGCAACAGAACATGGGCTTGATGAGTTTAAGAGTGATCTAAACGTTATGATGGCGTCTTCTTTTGGCATTCGTTCACAAATGGAACAGGTAGATCTGGATCTGGGTTATACATGGGATGAGCGTGGTACAGAGAAGTCAGCACGCATCGGTGTCAACTGGGGGATGACTTCCGAACAGCTTTTCCAGAATGCAGACCCCGGAACACTGGCCGGAATCTTGATCCTTTTGTCAATAATTGGAATGACGGGATATCTGATCATTTACAACATCTTTCAAATATCTGTCAGCAATGACATCCGTCACTACGGCCTTTTGAAAACGATTGGCGTTACGGCAAGACAGCTCAAACACTTGATCCGTATGCAGGCTCTTCTGTTATGCCTGGTCGGGATACCCACAGGCTTGTTAGCAGGATATGGTCTGGGGGCGTTATTGACTCCTCCTATCTTAAAAAGCATGAGCAACTCTGCAGTGGCAGGCACTGTGCTTAGCCTCTCCCCGATTATCTTTTTAGGAGCGGCGGTCTTTACTATGATTACTGTATGGATATCGTGTATGCGGCCCGCAAAAATCGCGTCAAAAGTATCACCTGTTGACGCAGCCAGATATACAGGACAAAATGCAAACAATAAAATGCGCCGAAAAACACGTCGAAGTGGACCTGCGGGAATGGCGATTGCTGTCTTACAGCAAAAGCCCGGGAAGACCTTCGTCGTTTTTGCTTCTCTTGCTTTTTCCTTAATTCTTGTCAATAGCCTTTATATGTTTGTTAAAGGGTTTGACATGGAAAAATACCTTGCCAAAATGAGCAGCGCTGATTTTGTAGTGAGCAGTACAGATTATTTCAATTCCCAAGGAGCTCAAGAATATATCCCGGATGCAACTCTAAGGTTGATCCAACAAAACATAGAGACAAAAGTATCCGGATGCGGATATACGATAGCCGACACATGGCGAGCACAGGTGTGGATGAATGAAAACGAATGGCGTCAGATTGTTTCACTTTATGATTCGGGCGAGCTCATGAATGAGCTCTATCAGACTGCCGCAAAACAAAACGGAAGGATTGCCAGCACTGCACAGATGGAAGGACTGGACACAGACTTGTTTGAGAAGCTAACTTTGCTGAGCGGAGATCTTGATGCAGTAAAAACACCTACTAGCCATGCTGTGGCGCTGGTTATACCAACGGATGATTATGGAAATCTCCAGAACGAAGAGGTTTATCCGAAGGTAGGGGAAACAGTCACTGTTACTTATGTTGACGAGGGATATTATATTGACACAAGAACCGGTGACTTTAGTGACGACACAACACCGGTGGAGTATATGGAATTCTGCATAAAGGACGGGAAGGAAGTGAATTACACGGTGGCAGCTCATGTGTTATGTCCTGCTTCCATGAATTTCCGATACCGTACTGGTGGAATTGAGCTGCTCCTTACAGAAGAAGCACTAAAGGAAGACAGCAGTCAGATCGTTGTACCGATGGTTTATCTATTTGATGTGCAGGATTCAAATTCAGAGGAAACAGCTAAACAATTTCTCAGCGAACTGATAGCAGAAAACAAAAGCCTTATGTATGAGAGTAAAGATACACTCCGAAGGGATTTCGAAGGGTTTAAGAATATGTTTCTTCTTGTAGGCGGTCTTTTATGCGCAATCATAGCTGTGATCGGGATATTGAACTATTTCAACGTCATTGTGACGAGTATCTTATCCCGCAAAAGAGAATTTGCGGTGATACAGGCTGTCGGTATGACAAACCGTCAACTGAGAAAGATGTTGATTATAGAAGGTTTGCTCTATACGCTTGGAGCGGCCATGTCAGCTGTCATCGTCTCTCTGGCGGCATATCCGTTTTTGAGCAAAATGATGGGCAATATATTCTGGTTTCTAAGCCCCCATCTAACAATCATGCCTGCCATCATTGCGATTCCTATTTTTCTGATTCTGGGATGGGGTATTCCGACTTTACTATACGGGCATGCAGTAAAGGAAAGCATAATAGATCGATTGAGAGAAATTGAGCAATAACCTGAGAGATAAATCGTGGCAAGCACTTTGGTTTCTTTTTGTTCTTGCATAAGGTGAAAACAGCCTATTTCGTATGGGGTGCATACCATATAGGGTTCCGTATGTCCGATTTTCACCTCTACTTTGAACGCCGCAATCGCCTTCCTTGGTTAAGGTGCCGTATGTTTGGTTTGTGTTAGTGGACATTATATAATTTAGGACATAACAAGCCATTAGATTGTAATTTTCCGGTGATGGCAAAAACCATCTGGGAATATCACCTAAAGGGGAAACTCATGAGTAAAAGGTTAAGTATTATATCGTTAATTATCTCCTGCTATGTATGTGCATTTCTCGTTGTTGAGTATGTAAGACCTACAAGCTCTTTGGTGGTCCTTATAAGCACAATAGTTCTGTCAATTATAGGTTTTATTTGTTCTATCATTGGTGCAAAGAACGAACACGCCTAAGTGTTGCTGCGCTTGTTCTCGGAATCATAACTACAGCAATTATATTGGCACTATTTTTATTGATGCTTATTATGGGGGCGTAATCTGGGGATAATCAACGCCAGAAAGACATGAGGATCAATCTTATTTTCTTTTGCCGCCAAAACTATTTATACCAACCGCACGATTGAAAAGCTTGTCGCTAGATAAGTTTGCTCACGTTTTTCTGCTATGATAACTATGTTGGTTCCGGAGGTCACTTCACCAACCGGAAACCGCAAGCAAAGATAAAAACGCAACGTGCGCTTTTTATAGCGTGCCAGAGTCGGTAGGTAGCCCGACCGTCCTGTCTTTTGACAGGGTAAGTAACCCTCCCTCCTTGGGTTGTCCGTTCTTTGCCCGTATCACATCTAAGGAGGGATTTTCATGGAACAGTCAAACGGTAAGCTGACCGTGTTTTTTGATCCGCCCTTTTGGGTCGGAGTGTTTGAGCAGATTGAAGATGGAAAGCTGACGGTTTCCAAAATCACGTTTGGAGCGGAGCCAAAGGATTATGAAGTGTACGACTTCATTCTCCATCACTACTATGAGCTGAAATTCAGCCCGCCCGTCTCCACGGACGTAAAGCAGGTTGCCGACAATCCGAAGCGCCGACATAAAAACGCAAGAAAACAGTTGCAGAGCACTGGCATCGGGACAAAATCGCAACAGGCTTTACAATTACAGTTAGAGGAAAGTAAAACCGAGCGCAAGCATAAGAGCAAGAAGCAACGGGAAGCAGAAAAGCAGCGTCAGTTTGACCTAAAGCAACAAAAGCGCAAAAAGAAGCACAGAGGCCGTTAAAAAAAGTGGTATCATAAAGTTACATAGGAGGCAAAGCCTTATTTGTGAGGGTCTTCAGATGATAAAAACAAAGCGACTTTCAATCAGGCGGGTTCGCGCTGACGATTGGAAAGCGATACAAGGCATCTGGGCAGATGCAGCAAAGTCCACCTTTTCGCAGTTTGACAAACCAAATTCATTAGATAATTTGTCTGTCTCCCGCAGAATAAAAAATGGGCTTCTTTTGCGAATAGCAATAAACATCTGTTTTTTGCCGTGTGCTTGAGGGATTCTGTCATCGGATATATTGCCCTTAATCAAAGACAAGAAAGCTATGAAATTGGATATTGCTTTCACTCGGATTATCACGGAAATGGATATGCAAAGGAAAGTATTTACGCGCTTCTTGAAATGATGAGAGCGCAAGGAGTATCCCGTATTGTGGCAGGAACCGCCTTAAAAAACATGCCATCTATCAAGCTCCTTCTTTCGCTCGGATTCAAGCAAGTTGGATCGGAAGATCAGTCGTTTTATCAAGATGCAGACGGCAAGACTGTTGTTTTTGAAAGCGGCATATATGAACTACTGCTATAAGGGAGAGGTAAAAATCTCATTCATAATCCTACAGCGGTCATGCTCCCGCGGCATGGCCGCTATGATGACAATGAATATAGGTGATTTATGCAATATCAAACTCGGTGGCCAAAAAGAATTTGTTATCAGAATTGGTTTCTGGCCAGAAGCACTTAACAACTCTGTAATGGCCAGAATGTAATTCTCCGTATACAGATGAGATGCTTATTTGAAGCAGCTGTTCTCCATAGAAAGAAAGAGCTTCTGCCGTATTGTCCCTTTCGCCGACGTCAATAGTTTGCCATTTGCCGTCACGGAGTTCCTCAAGCCAAAAATCGAACTGATTTCCGCTTTCAATCCTAAAGTCATTCTGATTGGTTACCTTGAGTGTTAACAGGTCAAGCATGATCGTATCATCGAATATAACCATAGACGTATTCGGATATGTATTGACTTCTGTAACAGTGCTGTCAGAATACTTGATACTTTTCCCACATCCGAACATTCCAACAACACAAATCACTGCTAAAGCTATTGCTAAACTCTTTTTCATCTTAGACACCTCCAAAAACAAAGCTTATTTTTAACTTATATCAAAAACTACTAACACATTTCAAACGCATGACAACCTACAGAAGAAGAATCGTCATTATGACGGGTGCCTAATTTCATTTACTGAATGTAATCGAGAATACATACATATAATCATTAACAGAAGGTATGTTGTCACTTTCAAATTCAGAGATATCAAGAACGTGCATCTCATTGCTTGCGTAGATCAGAGCCACAATATACTGCTCTTCATCATACCGGATATTCGTTTTATCTTCGATTTGTGTGGCAGATCTACCATACCATTCTCTACCTTCTACACCATCCAGAATCGGAATGTCTGTCGAAAGTTTTCCGTCTTCATCTGCAAGGACCAGCTTTACTGTAAATTTTTCGAAATCGGGCGCGATAGCAAGTATTCCATTAGATAGCGAACCGCTGGATTCATAGAAATTTGCACTTTGGTCTGTCAGCTTTCCAGATTGATATTCTGCAACTTTTACTGTAATTCTCTGAACGCTTTCCGCTGTTTTATAGCGATAAAGGAACGCGCCATCTGTACCGGATAACAATTCTGCCGTTCTCATCTCAGCGCTGTCTCGCGCTACAGGTGCAATGTAATTCTCCGGCTGGCGAGCCCGGTATAGTATCATGCCCATTGCTGTAACAGCAACCAGCGCCACTATCAGCAGTGCTGCAATCACCCTTTTTAAGCGAGTCTGTCGGTTCCTGCCGTCTGTTGTAACTTGAATCAAATTATCCTCAGACTTCCTTATAAGATCTTCTTGTCGAATATCTTCCCCCGCCAGAAATTCATTTATGCTTATTCCGAGTATTTCACATAGCTCCAAATAAACAGACACATCCGGCATACAGACACCCCGCTCCCACTTTGATACTGACTTGTCACTCATGTTCAGTTTCTCTGCGAGCTGTATCTGAGTAAGTCCAATAGCTTTTCGCTTTCCTGCAATATACTTCCCAATCTTTATGAGATCCATAAACCAATCAAGCTCCCTTCCCTTTAGTAAGATGTAGCAATCGTACTATTTTCACCGCAAAAATGGACACCTCTCAGAAGTAGAATCCAACGATTTAAACATAAACACACGGGAGGCTCCTGCATTTTACTGTCAGGATCCATGCTAAACCAAATGATCTTATGCCTCTGCTTTTTACTAATCGCGCTTTTTCATTTTGGCGTAAAAAAGAGGGCTTTCATATCATGGCGAATGTATCTAATGCATAACCACCATCTTAGGAAAAGCCCTCTGGTTTTTGATTTGACCTTATAATCTTAAGGAGAGCTCTTTCTTCAGAGCCCCCGGCAGCAGGAAAATACCCTATTTAATACATAACAATCATTCTTCTGCAGGATGAACAATTATATGCCACTATCTTTGCCGGTGTTAATAGTCCTGTTTCCGACAAAACGACATTTCCTTCTTTATGAAAGCTGAATCCAGAAAAAGATTTTAGCGGCTGCTGTGTCCAGCATAACGTTCGAGGACTGTATATATATCCCTCTTTTAAAAGGTTGTTGCAATAAGGGCAGTTCATATGCCGGTGCTCCTAAAAACATTTTTGTTTGCGTTCTTTTTTACAGTGTTCGATTTTGCCGCATCGATAGCACAGCTCATTATTGCAGATTCCATCATTATTAAAATAAGACAGAATGTTATCTATCGTAGTCTCAGCTATATTATTTAAGGCTTCCTCTGTTAAAAATGCCTGATGTGATGTTACGATCACATTTGGCATGGAAATCAACCGCAAAAGCAGGTCGTCATTTAAAATATGGCCGGAACGATCCTCGAAAAAGATATCTGCTTCTTCTTCGTATACATCCAGGCAAGCTGCACCTACTTGTCTGGCCTTGATGCCATCCAACAACGCCTCAGTATCTATCAGACCTCCCCTGGAAGTGTTTATGATTACAACGCCCTTCTTCATGCTGGCTATGGCATCCGCATCAATCATGTGGTGTGTTTCATCATTCAATGGGCAATGAAGGGAAATAATGTCGCTTTCTTGTAAAAGTTTCGCAAGCGTCACATACTCAATGCCGTTGTCTTTTGATGGATAATGGTCGTAGGCAATCACGCGCATACCAAAACCACGGCAGATATCAATAAAGATTCTTCCGATCTTCCCCGTACCAACAATACCTACGGTTTTGCCATGAAGGTCAAAGCCGGTTAACCCGCTCAAAGAGAAATTAAACTCCCGTGTGCGGTTATATGCCTTGTGGACACGCCGCACTGAAGTAAGCAGGAGCGCCATGGCGTGCTCTGCTACTGCATAAGGCGAGTATGCAGGTACATGCACGACGTGGACTTTGCCGAATGCGGCACGTACATCCACATTGTTAAACCCTGCTGATCGCAGTGCAACCAGCCCGATGCCATACTTATGTAGTTTTTCTATGACGGCCTCATTGACAATGTCATTTACGAACACACATACCGCGTCACATCCTTTTGCCAATTCTACGGTGTCTTCATTCAGCCTTGTTTCCAGGAACCGCAGCAAGATATTATGAAGTTCTGCATAATGCTCAAATGACGGCCTGTCGTATGCTTTGGCATCATAAAATGCGACCCGAATCATCCCTTACCTCCATTGTTTTTGTGTTTACTTCAATGTCAGCCTTTTCGATTGCTTTCCCAGTTATTTCTTTTGTAGAAGTCTCTCACTGCCCAAGAACGATTTTCAAATCGTTCTCTGCAGTGCTGATAGGGGAGATGTTATAATGTTCGACAAGGTACTTCAGTATATTCGGTGATACGAAAGCAGGAAGCGTCGGGCCAAGGCGGATGTCTTTGATGCCAAGATATAGAAGCGTAAGCAACACGCATACTGCCTTCTGTTCATACCAGGAAAGAATAATGGACAATGGCAGCTCATTGACTTCGCATTCGAATGCAGCCGCAAGAGCCATGGCAACTTTAATTGCGCTGAAGGCGTCATTACACTGTCCCATGTCCAGGATCCGCGGCAATCCGGCGATAGTTCCGAGATCCAAATCATTAAACCGATATTTTCCACACGCCAAAGTGAGTATAATCGTGTCAGGCGGAGTGCTCTTCACAAGGTCTGTGTAATATTTTCTGTTCGGTCTTGCGCCGTCGCAGCCGCCCACCAGCAGGAAATGTTTAATGTCTCCGTTTTTTACCCCCTCAACTACCTTATCAGCTACTCCGAGCACGGTTTCATGCGCGAATCCCGTCATGACATTCTTTCCACCGTTAATGCCGACAAACTGCATCTCTTCCGGATGCCCGCCAAGTTCCAATGCTCTCTTGATTATGGGAGAAAAATCTTTGTCCGCACCTATATGTACGATCTCAGGATAGGAGACGACTTCTGTTGTATATACCCTGTCCTTATAACTGTCTTTCGGGGGCATCAGGCAGTTGGTGGTGAACAAAACGGGGGCAGGGATATCTGAAAATTCCCTCCTTTGGTTTTGCCAGGCAGTACCAAAATTCCCCTTAAGATGCGGATACTTTTTCAATTCAGGATATCCATGTGCAGGAAGCATTTCACCGTGTGTGTAGATATTGATGCCTTTTCCTTCTGTCTGCTCCAGAAGCAGTTTCAGATCGTACAGGTCATGGCCGGAAATTACAATAAATGGCCCCTTTTCAACTTTCAGCGGCACGCTTGTCGGAATGGGTGTCCCGAACGTCTCTCGATTTGCTTTGTCAAGCATTTCCATGCAGATATAGTTGATCCGCCCGGTTTCAAGCACAATGGGAAGCAGAGAATCTGCAGCCCCGTCTTCGCCAAGGGCAGCAAGTGCTTTTACAAGAAACCTGTTCACCTTTTCACTGGTATATCCCAGAACACCTGCGTGATAGGCATAGGC
>AUXO012953058.1_pt1 | contig 10846 bp, 7 predicted proteins | sample 768731 | NCBI WGS metagenome assembly AUXO01 (sample SAMN02715735, study PRJNA202380) | gut metagenome | biome: sheep rumen | host: Ovis aries | place: New Zealand: Palmerston North
CTCTTTTTTATTTTTAATAATTATATCATAATTTTATTAAATAAACAAAGAAATGGAGCCCCAACATAGTAAGGGCTCCAGCATGACCGCTAATCATCGGCCTCAGTATCAACGAAAACTACTAAACAGTGATATTCATCATCATATTTGATGATGTAACCGTTTTCTTCGAGAATGTGGAGTATCGGCATAATCTGCTTGATTTTCAGACTATTGCGGCATGGGTCTACATCATCACATACGGATTGATCAAGCCTGCGATGGTAGTCAACTATTTCGTCTTCAAATTCTCCGTCATCTACACAGTAAAACAAATCATCATCTATAATAAAACGGATGATATAATCGTTATTTTGTGTGTTAAGCTGGATTTTTGAAATTAAAACACCGATATAACGATATAACAGAGTTTCACCCATCAAGCTTAAGCTAGATATTGCATTCTCAAACGAAGGCAAAGTATCCGAAAGAAGCTTTCTTTTTTTGTCTGCTACCATTTCCTGTAATTTATTGCTCATAATTTTCCTCCTGCCTTTTGGCGGTCTCAAAAACACTCTTTCGAGTGAACTTACATTTATATTATACCATATTTTATGTTGATTTGCAATTTTTTAAGCATTAATCTTACAAAATACTATGAAAAAAAAGAAAATTATGATATAATAATATGCAATATGATTAATTAAGGAGAAAGAGAATGAAATTAGTAAATGAGATATATTTAGACAAAGAGAAGGACATAATAGTAAAACTTTATCAAAAAAGTGAAGATGAATTAGAATATATTTTAGAAACACCAAATCACGGAACAGGAAATTTAATTACAAATTTAGCAAAACTTTGTAATGTAAAAACTGAAAAAAATAAGGATGATATGAAAATAATAAAAGGTACGATTCCACTAAGTATTAATGGTGATAATGAAGAGGTTTATATTTTACGCCTTGGAGGAGTAAAAATTGCAAATATTTATCCAAATGGAAAAGTAGAAATAAAAGCAAAAATATCTTCAATCATGAAAACATTTATGTCACAGACTAAGCAGTATAAATATGGAATTGAAAAAACAATTATAAAATCTTATTTATTCAAAAAAGAAAAATTCAGAACAGATTTACATACTCATATGAATGCAAATTTATCTCCAGATGTATTAATAGCTTTAGGAATAGCACATCAAATTAAGTATCCATTATATTATATTAAAAAACTTGAATTAAAGCTTACTAAGGCTCAAGAAACACAATTAAAAAATCAAAGAAAAATTGTTGAAAAATCTTTTGAAAATTCACCATTAATGGGTAAATATTTGATAAGAAGAATAGATGATAATACATTTATCAATTTCGCAGATTTAATTTTAAATAATTTAAAAAATGCCAAAGAGAATATAGAAAAAATTAGAAAAAGTTTAGCTATTTTAAAAGATGGACAAGCTGTTTTTACAAATATGGAAAAAGTATACATTTATAGATATGTATTTGCTCAAGGAGTAGAAAGCGAAAAAAATAATAAAATTAAATTAGACAAAGAAAAAATAAATTATATTCCACAAAAAGATATTAAAGATACTTTGTTAAAAATGCTTGATGACAAAAAAAGAGGAAGTGTATACAAAAATAATAATTTAAGACAAGATAAATTATTATGGATTGCAAGAGATTACCAAAAACAAGGGATATACTATGTTGAAATAACTACAACAACATTAACCAAAAAGGGATTGCCAGCAATTGAATTCTTAGAGGAATTACATGAAATAATGCCTCAAATTGAAAAAGAAACAGGAGTTAAAATCAGATTTTTAGTATCAATAAGAAGAATACCACTAACAATTATAAAGGATAAAATTGAAGGAAGTGGATATTTAAGAGAAAGCTTAAGTGTTCTAAAAGCTGTTAGTAAAGATCCATATGTTGTTGGAAGTGATTTCGTAGGAGAAGAAATAAATGATATTTTAGAACTTCAACCAGTTTTTCAAGAAATAGTACAATATATTGAAAAAGAAGATAAAGATTATACAATTAGAGTTCATGCTGGAGAAAATGATAGCTTAAAAAATAATGTATATAATTCAATTGAATGTGTAAAAAAATCTCTAAAAATTGGACAAAAAATACCATTTATAAGAATTGGACATGGACTTTATACCCCAGAGCTTGATACTAAAGAAGGACAAAAATTAATTAAACAAATTAAAGATTCAAATGCAGTACTTGAATTCCAAATTACATCAAATGTAAGATTAAATAATTTAACTAGAATGGGACATCATCCACTAAGAAAATATTTAGCTGCTGGAGTAAAATGTGTTCAAGGAACAGATGGATGTGGGTTTTACGGAACAGATACAATTGATGAACAATTAGCATTAAAAAATCTTATTGGACTTACAAGTGAAGATTTTGAAAAAATGAAAAAAGTTGAAAACGAAATTATAGAACATAGAGAGAAATATTTTGAACAAAAGTCAAAGAAATTTAATAAATTCTTAAAAGGAAGAACTATAAGAGAAGCATTATTGGAAGAAGAACACAAAATTATAGATAGAGATTTAAAAAAAGATATTAAATTAAGATTAACAGAAAAAGTTGTAGCGGAACCTGAAGTTAAAGACAAAATAAAGGAATTACCTACAAACAAACTTCCAATTATAATTGCAGGAGGAAGTTTTAATGGCCAAAACAATCAAACAATTGCATACCCTGAAGAATCAGAAATATTACACAAACTTGTTGAAAAACTTGATGAAAAAAAGGCATTCTTTGTTATAGGACATAAAATTGAAGGATATGAAAAAACTATTTTAGATTTGTGCAAAAAAATTAATCCTAAAATAGAAGTATATGCAATAATACCAAATATGATTGAAAAAGATGTAAGAGATAGATTATTGAATTCTAATATTGCAGGAATAAGAATTTCAACAGAAAGTGAAGACTTTGGAATATATAAAAGTTTTAATTATGAGATTTTTGAAAGAAGGCCATCTATAGTAATAGCACTTGATGGAAATTCGCCAGTATTAAACTTAATTCAAGAGGCAAAAAATGGTAAAGCAAAGGCACAAATTTATATGAATATGCTAAACAAGAGCTTAAGAAACAAAGCAAGGACATTAGAAGGATATGTAAATCCATTTGATTTAAAAGATAATATATGGGAAAAAATATTTGAAGATAACAAAGAAATAAAAAAGAAAAAATAAAAATGTTGATAGAAAGGAGGAAATATTTGTGGACGAAGAATTACTAAGAAGAAGTAAAGAAGCAGAACAGTTAATGTATGGCGGAAATGAAACTGAAGGTTTTGCAATTGCTAATGAATTATTAAATATAGATAGAAAAAATAGAAATATATTAAGCTTATTAGGAAAATACTATCTTAGAAAAAGAAATCCTGAAGAAGCAGTAAAATATTTTAAAGAATGTCTAGAATATTTCCCAGATAATTATCACATAAAAATAGACTTAGGAAAAGCATATGTTTTTTTAAAAAGAAATACAGAAGCAGAAGCATGTTTTCTTGAATATATAGAAAGTGATAAAGATCAAAATGCAAAAGGAAGATTAGAATTAGGAAAATTTTATAATAGAATTCGAAAATATGATTTAGCAGAAGAACAATTAAAAAGATACATAGAACTTAACCAATACCAAAATCTATTTGTAAAATTTGAACTAGGAAAATGTTATTTTGAACAAGAAAGATATTTAGAAGCAATAAAAGTTTTAGAAGAATATTTAAAAGAAGATAAAAAACCAAATATAAATGCAAGGATGCCACTTGCTAAAGCATATGTTAAATGCAGAAGGTTTAAAGATGCAGAAAAACAATTAAAAATATATATTGAAGAAAATAATGATAATTATCCATATGCAAGATTTCTTCTTTCAAAAGCATTATTAGAACAAAAAAGATATGAAGAAGCCGAAGAGCAATTAAAAAGATATATTACTTTAGAACGAGATGACAATGCACATGGAAGATATGAACTTGGTAAACTTTACGAATTAACAGAAAGATATGAAGAAGCAGAGGAACAATTACTAAAGGCTATAGAAATTGACCAAGATTTTGGACCACGTATTAGACTTGAACTTGGAAAAGTTTATATTGCACAAAGAAAGTATGAAGAAGCAGAAAAACAAATAGTAAAAGCGGTAAAAATAGAAGCAGATAAAAAACCGCATTCTAGATTTGAACTTGGCAAACTATATATTAAGCAAGGAAGATTTAAAGATGCAGAAGAGCAATTATTAAAAGCAGTAGAAATAGAAGCAGATAAAAAGCCACATTCAAGATTTGAACTTGGTAAATTATATATGATGCTTGGAAGAGACGAAGAAGCAGAAGTACAATTAGTAAAGAGTATAGAAATAAATCCTATGAAAAGTGCACATGGAAGATTAGAGCTTGGAAAGTTATATGCACGAAATAAAAGATATAACGAAGCTGAAGAACAGTTCCTTGAAGCAATGAAAATTAAAGATCAAAAATTAGGATATGTTCTTATAGAGATTGGTAAGCTTTATAGTGCAACAGGAAGGTATGAGGAAGCTGAGAATTATTTTTTACAATGTATAGATGTAGAAAAAGATAAAAATAGTTTTGCAAGATTTGAGTTAGGAAAGTTATATAGTGCTCAAAAAAGATATGAAGAAGCAGAAGCACAATTTAAAAAATCTATTTCAATAGATGAAGAAAAAGCCATATATAGTTATATTGAACTTGGAAGATTATATGAAAAATTAGGAAAACAAAAAGAAGCAGAAGAAATATTATTAAAAGCAATAGAACTGGGACCATATGGAATGTCATTGCATAGAGAAGAACTTGCACAGTTATATATTAGTCAAAATAGGTATGATGAAGCAAGAAATGTCCTAGAAAATGCGAGAATAAAAAATATAGAAATGATAGATAATGAAGAAGTAGATTTCATAAATGGAGAAAAAACATTATCTGAATTAACTAATGCAAATAACAAAGAATTTTTTAATATTCAATATGTATTAGGACAAATTTTTTTAAAGCAAGGTGAAATAGAAAAAGCGGAAGAACAATTTATAAAGTGTATAAGTATTGATGATACTAATCCGCGTCCAAGATTTGAACTTGGCAAATTATATAAAAGTCAAGGAAAAATGAAAGAAGCAGAAGAACAATTCTTAAAATATGTTGAATTAGATGGCGATTCAAATCCACATGGAAGATATGAACTTGGTAAAATGTATAATGAACAAAAAAGATATGAAGAAGCGGAAGAACAATTATTAAAATATATTGAAATAGATAAAGACAATACATCGTTTGGAAGGTTCGAACTTGGTAAAACATATAGAAGAACAGATAGAGATAAAGAGGCAGAAGATCAGTTTTTAATATGTATAAAAATAGAAAAAGATGAACTAAGATACGGAAGATTTGAACTTGGAAGATTGTATGAAAAATTAGGTAGATATAAAGATGCAGAAGAACAATTTATGATTGCTTCCAAAGTTAATGGAGATGATGATTTACTATATTTAGAGCTTGGAAAAACATTGTCAGCACTTGGAAAATTAAATGAGGCAGAAAGATATTTAAAAAAATGTATTGAATTAAATGAAATAAGTGCCTCTAAAGCAATGTGTGAACTAGGTTATGTTTATAAAAAACAAAACAGAAATGAAGAAGCATTGAATACCTATAAACAAGCAGCAGCGTTAGAAGAACAAAATAGTAATGGTTTTCAATGTCGACTTGAATTAGGTAGATATTATATAAGAAATGGTCAATATAAAGAGGCCGAAGAAATATTAAAAGATTCCGTAGAAAAAGCAGATGAAACAAATATTCATTTAAAAACTGCATTAGGAAAAGCATATCTAGAGATGGAAAAATATGATGAAGCAGAAAAAATATTAAAGAACTGTTTAGAAATTGAACCAGAAAATCCATATGCAAGAATGCAATTAGGCTATTTATATGCAATTCAAGGAAAAGATGAAGAATCAAAAGAAATGTACCAATATATATTATCAAGTATGGAATATACGGATGATGAATATATAAATGACCATATAATGAAGCATATGACAGACAATAAAACCAAAAAAACACATGGTGTTTTCACAATAGATCCAATACAACTAAGATACGCAATGGATTTAGACCATGTAGAAAGACAAATAGTTTATATGGCAGACATATATTGCTTTAGATTAGATAATTGCGGATATGAAGGTGGATATGAAGGAGATGGACATATACTAAATTATGTAACTGTTGTAACTTTACCACATTCTAAAGATCGTATTATAACAATGTTTCCAAGTGATGAAGTAAAACTAAGGGTAAGAACAAATCTTGAAGAGAAAAAAATTGAATTAATGAATGAAAAACATGAAGCACAAATACTTGATAGTCAAATTAATTCATATGAAAAAAATAATCAAACGCAAAGAGATTAAAATTAACCATAAAAATAATTAAAAAAGTGAGAAAGTAAATATGAATAAAAATAGAAGTTTTTTTATTAATTCACTGAAACATAACAGTAATAATGATAATTTGTTAAGACTTCAAGCACTATTTGAAAGTGGTGAAATAAAAGAAGAAGATTTAACTGATATACAAAAAGAAGAATTAAGTAAATTGTATGATAAACAAATAAACATGATAAAATATTCAAATGAATCTAAAAGAAAAAAGTTACAAAAATATAAGAAAAATGCATAAAAAGTGAAATCATATATTTATTGTTGTATGGACATAATAAAAAGAACTAGATAACCTTTAGAGGAGAAATCTAGTTCAATAAACAAAAAATAAAACATACACATAAATATATGATTTATTATTGAGATTTTAGCAAAAAAAGACATATAAGTCAATATAAAAATAAAAAAATAGAATAAATTTTAAAAAATATAGTAAAAAAAAATTATAAGTGATATACTAATGTGGAAAAATATATAAAGCTCTATATTAGAGCATAAAAATACAAAGGAGGATTTTATGGAAGAACTTAAAGAAAAATTATTCAGTAACAAAAAAGTAGGCTGGGAAGAAGTAGACGACAATAAGAAAAAAGAAATATTTGAATTCTGCGATGGATATATGAATTTTCTAAATAATGCTAAAACAGAAAGAGAATTCATAAAACAAGCTAAAAAAGTGGCTGATGAAAATGGATTTAAGGATATAGCAGAATTTGACAATTTAAAATCTGGAGATAAAGTTTACTTTATTAACAGAGGAAAAAGTATGTATTTAGCAGTAATTGGAGATGAAAAAATAGAAAATGGAATCCATATTATTGGCTCACATGTTGATTCTCCAAGACTTGATTTAAAACCAAATCCATTATATGAAGATAGTGGTTTTGCATATTTTAAAACTCACTATTATGGTGGAATAAAGAAATATCAATGGACAACAATTCCACTAAGCATTCATGGAGTAATAATAAAAGCTAATGGAGAAAAAATAGAATTAAATATAGGGGAAGACGAAAAAGATCCAATATTTACTATTACAGATTTATTGCCACATTTAGCCATGGAACAAATGGAAAAGAAATTAAAAAATGGTATAGCTGGTGAAGATTTAAATTTATTAATTGGAAGTATACCATTTAGTGGAGAAAAAGGAACTGAAAAAGTTAAATTAAATATTCTAAACTTGTTAAATAAAAAATATGGAATAACAGAAGAAGATTTATACAGTGCAGAAATTGAATTGGTTCCTGCATTTAAAGCAAGAACAATGGGATTTGATGAAAGTTTAGTTGCAGCATATGGACAAGATGATAAAATTTGTGCATATACATCACTTAAAGCAATGATGGAATTATCTAATGTAAAAAATACAGCAGTATGTATTTTATCTGATAAAGAGGAAATTGGAAGTATGGGAAATACTGGTATGGAATCACATGTTTTTGATTATTTTGTTTCAGAATTGTTAAACAAAACAGGAGAAAACAGAGTTAATTTATTAGATAAAGTATTTTGTTATTCAAAAATGTTATCATCAGATGTTGATGCTGGATATGATCCAATATATGCATCAGTATCAGATAAAAATAATGCAGGATTTTTAGGAAAAGGAATTGCACTTGTCAAATACACAGGAGCAAGAGGAAAATCAGGGGCTTCTGATGCAAATGCAGAATTTGTTGCATGGACAAGAAATGTTTTAGAAAAAAATGATATTAAATATCAATTAACAGAATTAGGTAAAGTAGATGTAGGCGGAGGAGGAACAATTGCTTATATTTTAGCAAATAAAGGTACTGATGTAATTGACTGTGGTGTTCCAGTTCTTTCAATGCATGCTCCATATGAAGTAACAAGTAAATTTGATATATATGAGGCATATAGAACATATAAAGCTTTTTGGCTTGAATAATATTAAGTTTTATAATATTTGAAAAAAAGATTAAAATATGTTAAAATAGATGTAAGTTCAAACAAGGAGGTTTGGCATTATGGCAGATATTGAAAAAAGGTACAAACGGGCTCTTAGAATTGCAGACTTTTTAATGGAAGGAGGATATCTTATTCAAGACGCCGCAAAAGAATTCCGTATTTCGAGAGATACGGTACGTAAGGATTTGCAGTTTCTTGCAACACATGGTTATGATAAAGAATTAGAAAGAAACAGAATCATGTATATTAAAGCAACGACTGCAGCCTACAACGAAAACAGGCGTCGTAAATGCCAGAAGAAAAAGGGGTAAACCCCTTTTTCTTTTTTTAGAATAATCTGTTATGCTAAAAAGCTGATGTTCCTCAAATATATAATTATATACTTGTAATATCTAAAAAAAAGTAGTATAATAGTGTAGTAAATTTGAAATGAAGGAGATTTTATATGTTTGATAAATTAGAAACAGTAGAAAGCCGTTATGAAGAAATTACAAAAATGATTAGTGATCCAGAAGTAATTGCTAACCAAACAGAATGGCAAAAGCTAATGAAAGAACATTCAAGTATAGAAGAAATAGTATTAAAATATAGAGAGTACAAAAAAACAAAGCAAACAATGCAAGAAGCAGAAGAAATGATGCAAGATAAGGAACTTAAAGAGCTTGCTGAAGCTGAATTTTATGAAGCAAAAGAAAAGCTTCCTAAAATAGAAGAAGAATTAAAAATATTATTAATACCAAAAGATCCAGATGATGATAAAAACATAATCTGTGAAATTAGAGCTGGAGCAGGTGGGGAAGAAGCAGCATTATTTGCTGGTACGCTATTTAGAATGTATACAATGTATGCAGAAAAGAAACGTTGGACACTTGAAGTGCTAAATGAAAATGAAACAGGTCTTGGTGGATATAAAGAAATAACATTTATGATAACAGGAAAAGGTGTATATAGTAGATTAAAGTTTGAAAGTGGTGTTCATAGAGTACAAAGAGTACCAGATACAGAAAGTAGTGGAAGAATACATACATCAACAGCAACCGTTGCTGTACTTCCTGTAGTTGAAGATGTTGAAATTGAAATAAACCCAGCTGATATAAAAATGGAAGTATTCCGTTCTTCAGGTGCTGGTGGACAACACATTAACAAAACATCATCAGCTGTTAGATTAATTCACGAACCAACAGGAATTGTAGTTGAATGTCAAACAGAAAGATCACAATTCCAAAACAGAGATAATGCTATGAAAATGCTTAGAACAAAACTATATGAAATTGAAAAAGAAAAACAAGATAGTGAAGTAGCAAATGCAAGAAAATCTCAAGTAGGTTCAGGAGATAGAAGTGAAAAAATAAGAACATATAACTACCCACAAGGAAGAATAACAGACCATAGAATAGGTATGAGCATTTATCAAATGGAAAATTTCTTAAATGGTGATATAGATGAAATGGTTGATAACTTAATTGCAGCAGACAGAGCAGAGAGACTACAAGGTGAAGAAGAATAAAATAGAATTATGACCTTCTTTTAGAAGTTTTCTAAAGGAAGGTTTTTAATATGGTTTTACTTTCAAATAAAACTAAAGAAAATTAAATTAAATGGTAAAACATTTAATTTAAAAGGGCGACTATGGTTGGAGAAAAGAAAAAAGTAAAACTATATTCTTAAATAGCAAATTATATAATGGAATAATTAGATATTTAACTTAATTTAATTTCATAAAAAATTTCCTAAAACATAAAATTAAACAAACCAATTGAAAAGAGGAATTTTATGAGCCATATATTAAAAACGACACTTTTGGGATTATTTTTTGGAACTTTTGGAACAACTATTGGAGGGATTATAGGAATTTTAATAAAAAGTAAATCCAATAAGTTTTTAAGTTTCATTTTATCATTTGCATCGGGAATAATGATGGCTGTAGTATGTTTTGATTTAATTCCAGAGGCAATGGAAATAAGCAATATTTTAACTATTTTGTATGGAATACTCTTAGGAATAATAACAATGATTATATGTGACTTAATTTTGCAAAATAAGTTTAAAAATAATGATATAAATAATATAACAAGAAAAAGTTTATTAAAAACAGGAGTGATAGTTAGCATTGGACTTGCGATTCACAATATTCCAGAAGGGCTTGCAATAGGTTCTGGATTTGATTCATCATTAAGATTAGGATTGAGCTTAGCTATTGCAATATGTATGCATGATGTACCTGAGGGAATTTCAATGGCTGTACCTATGAAAAATGGAGGGATGAAAGTACCTAAAATTTTATTTTATATTATATTATCAGGGATAGCAACTGGTATTGGAGCTTTTTTGGGAGCCATTATAGGCCAAATTTCGAATAAAGTAATTTCAATATGTTTAAGTTATGCCGCAGGAGCAATGCTATATATAATTACTGGTGAATTAATTCC
>AUXO016497539.1_pt1 | contig 10846 bp, 10 predicted proteins | sample 768731 | NCBI WGS metagenome assembly AUXO01 (sample SAMN02715735, study PRJNA202380) | gut metagenome | biome: sheep rumen | host: Ovis aries | place: New Zealand: Palmerston North
GCGCTGGGGGCGCCGTACTTGGCCACGTAGTCCGCACGGATGTCGATGGCATCGGCGGTGGGCTCTTCCACGAGCTTGATGCCGGATGCCTTGGCGTGGGCGCGGGTCACACCGTTGGACTGGCCTTCGGTGGCCTCGATGACCAGGTAGATGCCGCCGTTGTCGGCGAGGGCCTGGTCCAGCTTGAAGGTGAAGGTCTCACCCTGGCACTCGAGGTTTTGCGCTAGAGAGATTACCCTAGTGAGTAACGTTAATAGGAATTAGGTAAAACATTGATAATCAATCACTTCCCGATGCGGCAAGACATGTACTTCCCAAAGTTACTTTTGCACACGATAAGCATTGTTGATTATCAATGAGTTACAAGGGCGATTTGTCGCAGCTGTGACAAAATCGGGCTTTCTGTGACAAATTCTGTGACAAAACTGTCGCCCAGAATTGCACGGATTGTGACGAGGACCTCAATTTCTCGGGTTAAAGGAGAAAAACGGCTTTTTCGAGGTCCTCGGAAATCTGTCACGATAAGGTAATTTATTCACTATTGGAAATCCGCTTTCTTCTACTTGAATCATTCCAAGTTTGAATGACTATTCCGGCATTCAAAACCATACATTTTACCCTCGGTATTTGCCTATTTAGATAGATGTTTAGTTTGATTGGTATATCTAAGACATGGATCAAACCGGACAAGCCGATGGTTTTTTCCTTCAACCCGAAAGATCTTTTTGGCACAATAATGAGATTACACAAGGAAATGAACCTCAATTAGGATAGTTTTAAAACTATGAAAGTGTGATGCGGAAACCCTGTTTCCCGAGGTTATTTTTACTATTCACAGTTTCATATTTGCAGCAGCCAAGTTCGGGAACAATAATTGGCCAAATGGGTGAATGATTTTTGGCCAAATGGGGGAATGACCTGATTAAATGAATCTTTTCTTCTGATATTTCGATTAAAGCCGTTTAAATAAAGCAACCCATCATTTTTCCTATTATAGTGCGCAAACTAATCAAAAAATGATTATCTTTGTAACAAAACTAAGAAAATGAGTGTTCGCGAATGGGTGCATAATCGGGAAGTCGAAGGCCGTCCAATCTTCACTTATGAAGAGGTGACGAACGCATTCCCGTCATTTACGCCACAACAAATAAGTAATAGCTTATATAGGATAGTCAAGAGTGAGATGATTGCACAACCTTTTAAGGGTTTCTATGTCGTCATTCCTCCGCACTATGCAGCGAAGGGTATTGTTCCACCGGTCTATTACATAGACCAATTAATGGACTATCTTCGTCGGCCTTACTATATCTGCTTACTCAATGCTGCGGAGTTATTGGGCGCAGCCCATCAACGTCCTCAGGAGTTCTCCGTCATGACAATTCTGCCACGGATCAGAATGTCTCGGTTGTCCAGTCTGAATTGGAATTATCGCTCCTCTATTCCTGACAACTTTCTGAAGGAGATTAATTCAGAGACTGGAACTATCAAGTTCTCTGGACCGGAACTCACGGCTCTTGATCTAGTCCAATATGAACAACATATTGGTGGCCTTTCAAGGGCGGCAACTGTAATTGAAGAATTGTCTGAGCAAACAGTCTGGACAGGAGCGGCAGAGAGGGGGCTGTTGTCGCCATCTTCTATTGCAACAGTTCAACGGCTTGGTTACATTCTAGAGAATGTTCTGATGAATCAGTCGCAAGCCGATGATCTTTATCATGAATTGAAGATAGTTTCTCCCAAGCTTAACCGATTCAGGCTCTCGACCCGCAAGAACGATGACGGAGCAATCCTGGATAAGCGCTGGAATATCATTGTCAATACTGAAATAGAATTAGACGACCTATGATCCCTCGATCTGCCATCACACATTGGAACAAACAGGTTCCCTGGGAAGATATTGCAAATGTTGAGCAAGACCTCATCATTACAAGAGCTCTGACTGACATATTCTCGGATGAATTCCTCGCATCAGAGCTGGCTTTCCGTGGAGGAACAGCTCTTCATAAGCTATATCTTGCACCCCAGCCAAGGTATTCTGAAGACATTGATCTGGTACAGATTAATCCCGGTCCTATCAAGCCTATCCTTTTCAGGCTAGGGGAGGTGCTCAATTACCTTCCGGACAAGGTCATCAAGCCCAAACGGTTCAACAATACGATGCTCTTCCGGATTCAATCAGAAGTTCCTCCGGTTGTTCAGATTCGTCTCAAGGTTGAGATAAATTGCTATGAACATTTCAATGAACTCGGCCTTGTCAAGGTTCCTTTCTCTTATGAAAGCCTCTGGGCTTCTGGCTCATGCAATCTCACTACATATAAACTGGAAGAGTTACTAGGGACTAAGATGCGTGCGCTTTATCAGCGTAAAAAAGGCCGCGATCTTTTCGACCTGGCGTATGCCCTTCAGAATGTTGAAGTGAATCCGGAAGAGATTGTCCAATGCTATAAACGCTATATTGGATTCGTTGTGGAGACGCCCCCAACATACAAGCAGTTCGTATCTAACATGGAGGAGAAGTTGGAGGACCCGGAATTCACTGGGGACACAATACAATTGCTAAGACCTGGAATATCCTACGATCCGATTTTCGCATGGGAGATAGTTAGGGAAACGTTAGTCGAGTTGATTAAGTGATGTGCGCTTTTTTACACGCATCATTGTCGTGGTGTTGAATAATAGTGGTTAATAATGTATTTTAGTGAGTAATTTTATTATTAAATGCTATATTAGGTAATTATATCGAGATAATTGAGTATATTTGACTGTTGAGATAATTAGCATTATGGAGAAAGATATTAACCGTATTAAGGTGGTTCTTGTGGAGAAAAGACGGACTAATAAGTGGTTGGCAGAGCAATTGGGTTGTGCACCAACTACAGTGTCGAAATGGTGCACTAATGCTTGTCAGCCTTCGATGGAAACTTATATTCGAATATCCAAGTTGCTTGAGGTTGAGATAGATGAATTGCTTAACAAAAAGTATGTTAGCGTGGCAAATGTAAGCAAATGAGTAAGCGTATTGATTACATAATTGATGAGATAGTAGATCAGTATATGTATGCTGACACTACTGATCGTCCTTGGATAATTGGTTTTAGCGGAGGAAAGGATTCCACAGTATTATTAACATTAGTTTGGTTGGCTCTTCGCAAGATTAAGGATTCCATTGTTGCACCTTTTCAACTCAGACGGCCAGTTTATGTCGTATGCAACGACACAATGGTGGAGAACCCGATCATCTCAAATTATGTTGATGATGTACTTCTCCAGATTGAAAAAAAGGCGAGGGAAGAAGATATGCCCATATTTGTTCGAAAGACCATACCACGTCTTGAGGACTCTTTTTGGGTGAATGTTATTGGCAAAGGTTATCCGGTACCTAATACTGCATTCAGATGGTGTACTGACAAGATGAAGATTAAGCCAACCGCTCGATTCATTACCGAACAAGTAGATGAATGTGGAGAAGCTATTATCTTAATTGGAACACGAAAGGCGGAGAGTGCGACTAGGGCGCGGTCTATTAAGAAACATGAAATCCACGGGCAGAGATTGACCCATCATACCATCTTGCATAACACTTATGTATATGCTCCCATAAAAGAGCTATATTTAGAGGAAGTATGGTATATTATTAATGCTATTCCGTGTCCATGGGGATTTGATAACAAGGTTCTCTTCAAAATATACATGGATGCGAGTGCCGATGACTATGAATGCCCGACCGTTGTCACTGATAAGAGCCATGGCTCTTGTGGCCAAAGTCGCTTCGGTTGCTGGGTATGTACAGTGGTAAAGGATGATAAATCGATGCGCTCGCTGATCAAGAATGGTCGCGAGTGGATGCAGCCACTGTACGACTTCCGTATTGAATTAGATACAGAGCGAAATGTGATTGAGAATCGTATGCCATTCAGACGTGATGGAAGAAAAGCCGTGAACGATATGGGACCATACGTTTTTAGTTATCGTGCTAAAATTCTTCAACGGTTATTAGAGGTCCAGTACGAGCTACAACAACATGACCCTAGTATCAAACTAATATCCGATCAAGAGTTAATCGCTATCCAGGTGAATTGGTATCGCGACTTTAATTTTGGCTATCAAGTTTCAGAGATATATAATTCAGTATACAAAGAGTCTTTCAATATGGAAGAAAATACAAAAAACAAATTGGAAGCAGAGCTTATGCGCGAGGTCTGCAAGAACAACCCCAATGAAGGTGAATTAATTGAGCAATTACTCTTGTTACAGAAGAGCAAGTCTTTAATGCAGCGGCGTCGTGGCCTAAAGAATGAGATCGAGTCGCGTTTGAAAGATTATATAAATAGCAAGAAATAATGATTATCAAGTCTATAGAACTCGATAATTTCCGGATATATCGAGGAAAGAACAAAATCGATTTGACTCCTGATGGGGATCGTAACATCATCATTGTTAGTGGTAACAATGGTTATGGAAAGACTACTTTTCTGATGTCTCTCGTTTGGTGCCTTTATGGGAAGAACATGGAGAAAGTAGATGAACTCTACAAAAAGGAAATCGATGAAAAAGGATCTTATAGCAAATACATCGGGAATAGCTTGAACTCATCAGCTGAGCAAGATGGTGAGACATGCTTTTCTGTTGCCGTTACTTTTACTAATGTTGAGATCCCAAATACCACTTGCACTGAAATAACAATTGTCCGTTCGTATGATAGAGCCACTAGCACGTCTGACGAACTTGAGATTCTAATTGATGGTAAAACGAGTGATTTATTCAGTGACAAAGATGAAGAGGAATTGTTCATTCGTGATTATATTCTTCCAATTGAAATTGCCAAGTTCTTCTTCTTTGACGCCGAGAAAATCGTAACTTTTGCCCAGGTGAATACGCCTAAACAACGCGCAGAATTGAGTCAAGCTTATTCACAAGTTCTGGGCATCCAGAAGTATGCAGAATTAAAGAATGAGCTAGAAAAACTACAAGACGACTATAGGCGAGAGGCTGCCCAGCCTCAAGAGAAAAAGGAATTCAACGATTTGTTAGCATCGATTGCTAATGATGAAGATTATATATCTGATTGTGATAGCAAGATAACTAAGTATCAAGAGGACGTAGCACTCCTTAGATATGAGTGTAATGAACTTCAAGAGATTTTAATTCGTGAAGGTGATCTCATGAGTATTGAACGGCTTAACGAATTAAAAAAAGAACAGAGTCAATATCAAGCAGAAGTTTCAGAAGCCCAAGAAGGATTAAAAGACCTTTATTTCTTTATCCCATTCGGCCTTGCTGGTAATATTCTTTCAGAGGTAGCCGAACAGTTGAAAGAAGAAAAGATGTATCGACAGAATAAGCTTCAACTTGAGGGGATTGAAGAAAAGACTGATGAGATATTAAACGACCTTGATAAAGCCCGTGACTCATTTAATGGCCATATTGATGTCAAGATACGGAGTTTCTATGAGAATGAAGTTAGGCGGTTAATCCTTAAGCATTTTTATAGCGAATTTGATGTCGAGAAGTACGAGTCTTTTCAAACACTGCACGATTTTACAGATATTCAATACGATGATTTCCTAAATTTAATAGCTCGAACTAAAGAAAGTAAATCATCGTTTGAGGCTTTGTTTAATAAGTATTCTAAAGCTAAAGCTGAATTATTTTCTATTGAAAAAAGAATTCGTGAAGCCGAAAAGAACGCAGAAAGTGATCATATTCAGGCATTACGAAATAAGAAACAGGGGAAAGAAGACGAGATTGCTAAACTGCTGCAAGATAGTGCGCGATTAAGTATCGAAATAGAACAAAAGAGGGAGGCGATCAAGGCCGCCAAGCAAAAGAAGAAGATTCTTTCAGATCGGATTGATGTCTCTGCTAAGAACAAAGCAATTGATGACGAAGCCTCGCATCTTATTCAAACTATCCAACGTTTCCTTTTGCGCTTCAAAGATGAAAAGAAAAAAGCATTGGAAAAGAAATTGGAGGATAAACTAACTAGCTTTTTGCACAAGAAAGACTTAGTGCATAATGTGGTTGTAGATATTCAAGGTAATGGTGAAGATGTTGACATCAATCTTTTTGACGAAAACGGGAGAAAGATAGACAAAGGGATCCTTTCCATGGGTGAACGCCAGATGTTTGCCTCTGCGTTACTTGGTGCGTTAGTTGAAGAGACTGGCCTTGATTTTCCTGTGTTCATTGATAGCCCGATGCAAAAATTTGACATCAACCACAGTCAGAATATTTTAACAAAATTCTATCCTAACGTCTCTAAACAGGTGATTCTGTTCCCGCTTCTTATGAAAGAGTTGACGGAGGATGAATATAGTTTGATTGAAAGATATGTAAATAAGACATATCTGATAGAAAACTCCAAGAACGGCTCTCAATTCAGAGAGATCAGACCAACCGAATTGTTTGATAACTATAAGAGGCAGTAATATGCAGATTAATATAAAAACATCGGCAGCCAATCAAGCCATCGTTTCAAATCTTACACAAAAGCTTCCTGGGGGCGCGAAAGAGAACATCATTGCTCGTGTAGCGTTGGGTTTTTCTTTGGCGAGTGGCAAACGATTTCAGCCGAACGAATTCAATGCTTACGATTCTCAAGGGAAAGAGTACAAGGAGCACATTATCTTTGACTCCGCTAATCGTGATTTCTATGTTGCATTGATTTGTCAGGCATATGGTATCAACAAGAACAGTGAACTAATCCCAAAGTATGTTAAACTGCACATTGACCATGGCCTTGAGCAGATCAACTACTTGTTTGAGAATCGACCTCAGTATACCTTCTTTGATTTCCTGGTCGAGTATTTAGGGAAAGGGATTGACGCAATCGAGGATGCACCAGTTCCACTTGATGCCGTTAAAAACAACAACCAGCACATCAACAAAACGTCATTCACCGGGCCAATTGACATAAAGATTGGCTACAACCCTAAGACACAGGAACCTATTACTTTCTGTTTTAATAATACTAAGATCTATAATAACCAGCATATTGCCGTGGCCGGCAAATCTGGATCCGGTAAATCACAGTTCGCATTGGAATTTTTGCGCCAATTAGTTACCAAGACGCAAGGACAAGTTAATTTCTTGTTTTTGGATTTTAAAGGCATCTCTGTCGAGGACAGAAAAAAGATGGATGGTTTTTTCGTAGAGACACATACGACTTGTATTAATGCGCCAGATGTGCCTTTCCCTCTGAATCCGCTATCTTTTATAGATAACATTAATGACAGGAATAAATTGGTCGGCATTAATAAGTTCGTCGACATTATTGCCAAGTATTCTAATATTGGCAAAAAGCAGCAGCAAACCCTAAAAGATGCTGTCCAGGAGGCCTTTATACAGCAAACGAGCGGCGAGTATCCTTCATTGAAAGAAGTCTATGACCTCATCATTGATCAAGTTGGAGACAATCGTGACACACTGACTGAAATCATGGGTCGTCTTAGTGAATACGAACTATTTGCTTCGAAAGTGAACAATCCCAGTTCGTTCTTGAACAATAATTATTATTTGTCTTTGTCTGGCGAATTGGATAGTACTGTTCGTTTTACATCAGTGTTCCTCATTATCAATTATATCTTTAATGTGTTCTCAAATATGGGGAGCACGGAGGTTCATGACAACTATAGGGAAATGCGCTATGTCCTAATGATCGATGAGGCTCACGATTTGTTCCGAGAAAAGAAATCCTTAGAAATCCTGGAGGTTATTCTAAGAAAAATTCGTTCTTATGGTGTCTCCGTTTTCCTGTTATCTCAAGGCATAGCCGAATACAACACAGCCAACTTCGATTTCTCGCAAGAATGTGAAACTTCGTTCCTGTTGCCTATTAACGACATGGCTAATACCAAAGCGATTAACAAGTTCCTCGGCCTCACAATTAAAGATGGCAGTACTGCTATTCGGAACTTAGAGAAGCTTAATAATGGTCAAGCTATTTCGAATGTAAAAGAGTATCCGAGGACAGAGGTTTTTGATGTTGTTCAGTATTGGAAAGAAAACAAATAAAGAGAAGAGCATGAACTCATTTAATATTTTTACGGAGCTCAAAGAGCATTTTTTGAAGCCTTGGAAGGTTAGTTTTGGGCTCTATTTTGTTTTTATCATAATCTTATTCGGCGGTATGGGTGTAATAGTTGCCCTTGTTGATGCGTTCAAGAGTGGTAAATGGGATGGGATTCCATTATCTTTAATGACATATTCGTTAGCATTATTAGTTCCTGCTTGTATTACTATACTTCTCCAGTACCTCCCTTTAGCCAAGAATAAAGTTAGCTTAGTTATACTTAGTATTGCAATTCTTGTAGTTACTTCATTGATGGCTTTCTACAACAGTTTTGTGATTGCGATAATATGCTTGCTATTAGCTTGGTTCTTCTGGATTATTGCCAATTCAGAAAATGAATACTTAGATGATGACGCTTATGATAAGAGTATTAAACAGGATTTAGTTGAACATGGAAAAGATTGGAATTAGGGGAATCCCAGTTAATCAGAATGGTCAAGATTTTATCATAGGGAAGGCAACAATTAAGGAAATCTTGACGTATACTAAGTATACAGAAAGGCTCATCTTGGGCTATGATGAAGAGGAAAGGCCCATATATAACAAAGACATACAGCGGAAAGTTGAAATGAATCGGGTTAACAAAATCGCCGATTTCTTAATCAATGATAATTACGCAATTTTCCCGACCAACATAGTGTTGGGTATACCTTTATCGGTTATTGAACGACAAGTAGTTCATACTGGTGGGATTGTCGAAATCGATTTGATTGATGATGTTATTAATCAGGTCGAAAGGGCTAAGAATGGAGATGAGAATGCCGATATATATGTGACGATTATAGATGGACAACATCGGATTAAAGGTATCGAAGTGGCGATAGAAAGACTAAGTAGCTTAATATGCAATACGAATACTTCTGAAAAGGAAAGAGCATATTTCAAACTGAAATTAGAAGCGCTATATAACATTGAGGTCATAGTAGCTTATTTTATTGATAAAAGTTTGGAATACCAAGCTATGATCTTCTCGACTATAAACAGGACACAAAAGAGAGTTTCACAGGATTTGGTAATGAGTTTATTCGGTCTTTCAACCAATGATTCTCCCTATAAAACCGCACTAGAAGTTGTACTGGCTCTTAATGGGCATCCCAAATCGCCTTTCTATAAAAGAGTTAAATTATATGGCGGTGATTATGATAAACGGAACAGCCCTCCACTATCACAGGCGACCATGATTAAGAGTATAGTTGCGTTGATTAGCGAGAATTTACGAGAGGCTGAGAATGATAAGTACAGAGATAGAAGAGATTTATTAGGGAATACAAAGAAGTTTTTACCTTTTAGATCTTTTTATGCTCACAATGAAGATGTCAAGATTTCGGATTGCCTGTTTTATTTCTTCAATACCGTTAGACTTTTCTTAGGCCGTTATTGGGAATATGATGGATTAACAACACCGAGGAACATACTTCAATCAACGGTTGGCTATGAGGCTCTACTAAGATTACTGGTAGAAATCCTTAAAAAAGAATCAATACAAGTATTCAATAATGAATCTTTTGTCCCTTATGTCAAGAGAATAGTAGATATCCAATTTGATAATACTGATAAGTATCCCATGTCTACCAAAGGGCGTAGTATTCTATCATTTACCATGAGCCTCGCCGTTTTTCCGCCAGAAAGTATAGATGATGAAAGGATGCTTAAGTTAAAAGAACTCGATATGTCAAATTAGCTATTTTAATGAAATCTAAGCGAATGAAATTTGTCATTCTAATAGGCAATGATGAGGAAAAGAATACTAGTTCTAAGGGCATGTGGGATTCCTGATGAATCTCATGAGTGCAATGGAATATGTGAACAGGCAGAATTATATGGGCTTGACACTGTCAACAAATGGATAAAAGACAATGATGATCTAGAGAATATCCTGTCATCGAATGGATTGTTTGATTATGTTTATTTGAGTGCACATGGTGATTCAGAAGGCTTTACGAGTGATGACGCGACAGTATCTATGAGCTGGCAAAAACTGGCGATGTTACTCTGTAATAGCAACTGTATGAATGAGGATAGCATTTTGATGCTCTCTTGCTGCAGAGGGGGGCTTATGGAGGTTGCGTATACAATCTTCATGACTTGTCATCAGATTTGTTATGTGCTTGGACCAAGGCAAAGTCTGACATCCGCAGATATGCATATCTGTTTTGGTATCTTCTTGTACAATATGGAAATGCATGGGGTTGATCCTGTTGTAGCATGTGAAAAGATTAAACACGCAACAGATCAACGTTTTTCATGCTATGATAGGGAGGAAGAGAGTATCAATCTTATAAACTATAGCGACCATTTCTATGAATAAAAAAATAGGCCGGCGATGGAATAATGCGCAACTTCGAGAATTACATATTCGCTATTATTCTGGCGGTCTGCCTATGGTCGTGCGGACACAATAGTTCTGTGCGGCCCATCCTGGACCGGGCAGAGATGAGCATGGAATCGCATCCGGACAGTGCTTTCGTGGCGCTGGATTCGTTGGACAGGAGCCTGCTGAACACCAAAGAACTGCAGGCCCGTCATGCGCTGCTTTATTCGCAGGCGCTGGAGAAGGTGGGCATAGAGGTGTATAACGACAGCATCATCCATATCGCCCTGGATTATTATTCTTCCGTCGGGGATAGCGAGAAAACACAGAAGGCGAGGGATTGCCTGGAAAGAATCAACGAGAATGCCAGTATGCTGGCGCCGTCGGACACGCTAAAGATCCAGGTAAGGCTCCGATAAAGCACGTGGTAACATTTACTAACCTTAAGTTTAGGTTAGTAACCC
>AUXO018711476.1_pt1 | contig 10846 bp, 11 predicted proteins | sample 768731 | NCBI WGS metagenome assembly AUXO01 (sample SAMN02715735, study PRJNA202380) | gut metagenome | biome: sheep rumen | host: Ovis aries | place: New Zealand: Palmerston North
ACCAGAATCTGCTCCAGCTTCTTATGTGCATGATGCCCCCGCACCACACCTTCTGCCGTGTCATACATATAGTAGACACGTTTGATTTTGAAAGGAATATCCTTGAACTCCTCCAAAGCTATGAGCTGCCCACGGTCATCGCCATGAGGCTGAAACACATATTTTACAACCTGCATTATATCACCTTAACAATTCCTTTATGAAAATCTCATCTACATTAGTAGATGTCATTCTTGGAAATAATTTGCACTTTAACCCATTCAATAATCTAGATGGGCAAATATACCATCTTCGCAAACGATTTTTCCAGCTACGATCATTAGATATTTGCAAAAAATCTTTTATATGTAAGCGGTCTGCCTCATGACACGGTTTTAACAAAAGCATTATCTCTTTCGTTTTTTTCCAATCATTTTGTAATTTTTCTTTCCATATTGCGCTACCACAAGTAGATATTCCCGTTCCATATTCATATAGCAAAAAGCTTTTTGGTATATAAGCAAATTTTTCACCTAAATACTTCATTATCCAATATGAATAATCTTCGGCATATATAACTTTACCAACAATCATTTCCAGATATTTTATCCATAAATCTTTTCGAAACATAGAACTTGCCCCCAAGCAATTATCACCATAAAACAAATACTGTTTAACTGTTATACCATCACCTTTAATATTCGCATTTTGCGGGCGTGCATACTTACTAATATACTTAGTTTTACCAGCCTCAACATAATAATATATCGCATCACAAAAGGACATTATGCAATCGTCATGGCAATTCATAAAGTCAATCCAATCTCGTAAAACATTTTTCCCATTAAAAAAATCACCTGGAGATATCATCTTAACCAAAGATCCTTCGCAAGCACGCAATCCCTGCAGAACATTAAATACAGTTCCCATATTTTGAACACTTGATATTAATTCAAATTTATCAAACCTACGCTCTATAAAGTATTCTCTTATTCGATCAAAACAGTTTTCCTCAGAGCCATCATCTGCAATAACTATCTTATAAATACAATTTTCTTGCATAAGAATCGAGCGTAATGTAAGATGTAATTTATCCCAAGCAGGACGATAATTACAAACCAAAACACTACATTCAATATCGCTTGACAATCCATTCATCGATAAATTATCTCCTTCGATCATTTTCGTACATCAATTCAAAAAACATCTCGACATAGCTTCATGGATAATTAATCATACATCAAAATATTATTCATTTATCAATGGACATAACATTCCATCAATGACCCCCTTTAATCCATAATATAACTTTTTTATTTTATTACCTTCATAAAAAAAAACAACTGCACAAATCAATAATTCTTTTTTTAATGCACATATAGTAGAAGCATACATAGGATGCTTTCTTGCCATATAAATGCCATTTCTTGCCATAAAGAATCTACGCCACGGTATGTGATTTGAAACAATTAAATGCTTACCAAAAGGATATATATCTTTTCCTTTCCCAATTTCATGTATAAAACCAACCACCGGTATACTATAAATCTTATATCCACATTCATTTAACGAATAGCATATATCCCAATCCACTCGATCAATAAACATCCATTTGTCATAACCAGATGTATTTCTATATGCTTCTACCGAAACAAAAAAACCCGCTGTTATACAATACTTAACTGTGCATACCTGCATTTTAAGTTCATTTATTCCTGTATTTTTATCCTCATAAGCAGAGGTAAGAGCACCAACATCACTTGGCAACTCACGCCAATATTTCTCATAATTTTCTATCAATCCTTCCTTGCTGATAGAATCTTGATCCAAAGTCAATACATGAGAAAATCCATTATTATCCGCATAATCCATAATTTGAGATAATGCCATTGCTATCCCTTGGTTATTTTCATTATAAATTACTTTCAGCTTTTTAAAATTTGACAAAAATTTAATGTATTCCGATTTGCCAGGAGTATTATCAACAATAACGACACCATCTACTTGCCCTATAATACTTTTGACACAGTCTTTTAAGCATTGTTCACTAGGATAATATGTTACTATACCACAAAGAATCTTCATATTTCACACTCTCATATAAACGCCCTAATTTAATAAGAAAACAAACAATTATTCAAAAACAGTTCAGAAACAACAGCAAAATTTTCACCATAATATAGCACTCCAAAAACAATCGCAAAAAAAAGCATCTGTAGTCCCATCCCACACACAGCATATTTATTACCACTAAACCTGCATAATAAATGGGAAATATTTATAGTATTTAAGATAATCACAACACTATATATTCTAGTAAAAAAATTCATATTAATTGTATAAAACCCTAAAAGTAACATCGAATAAGCATTCATTGAGCATATTCTTCTTTCCACCAATAAGCTTCTATCATCATCATATGCAGGCTTATAATCATGGCATTTATTAGCTAATAAAACAATAAACAATTCCATAATATGCAATCCTGCCACTAAGAAATATCCATCCCCTATACGATTTGAATCCTCAAACCACGAAAGAACTTTAGTCGAATAAAAAAGCATTTGTAAAACACTTCCAAATATAGATGAATTAACGACTATAAACGTGGCGGCTACAATTAAGCTTATTTTAACTATATTCTCAATATCATTCGCCTTATTCTTCATGAATAAAAATATCAAAAAGAAAGCAGCAGAATAATGAAAGCAAGCAGCTATCATTATTAATAAAGTATATTTTACCTTATCCTTCACAAAGCAAGTATTAGATTTAAAATACAATGTTAGTGCCACAAGAACAATAGCTATCGCTAATGAATTTCTAAGTATTATCACCATATGCAAAAAAGGAAACATCATTAATAACGATATTGCCCTATTATGTATTTCATTAAATAAATCTCTCGATATTCTGAATATAGCCCATACGACAATCGACACCGATATGAATCTAAACGTATCAAAATCTACCATAATATCTGAAAATATATTTTTCCAGTAATTAAAGCCAGGCTCATAAACATCACCGTAATATCCTTGATATATCAATCTATATGTATCCATATCAGCATTCATTGTATTAAATGCAAATAATATCCATATCATAAAAAATTGATAATATCGGATAATTTTTGATTTATCAAAAATCAATCCGAGAAAAATACTAAAAATATATAATATAGCCAGCATATATCCACCTATTAAAACCTATTAAGCAACACCTTAATTTTAGGAGTAACACTTATATGTTTTTTATCATATTTAATATTTTTATTCTTCAATAATTCCATTTTATACTTTATGTTTTCTCGGTACTTACTCACTTTCATTAAATATATAATATCCTCTTTTTTTAAATCGGCGCCATATATTTGCAACATTTTGTTAGCACAATCTATATTTATTCCTCTATCATATATCAATGCTTGCAACCTATTTTTTAAGCGCCCCATCAAAGTACATCTACTTACGCTATTTTTCAATCTTCTATGATATACTAGCTTTTCATTATAAAAATATACTTTCCCAAAATATATAGCTAGTGCACCTATCCAAATATCATGATCAACTGGAATATTATAATTTGCTTTCAATATAATTTTAAATAACAAATAATTAAATACTTGCAAGTATCCACTTGCCACACAAGATGAAAAACACATTTCTTTACTAGGGATGTAATAGCTATCGCTATATACATATCTATATACATTCAAGTTCTCATCAGTTAAATATGCATTACAAAAACCTAATTTAGGAATATCATTTATCCCCATTTTACGTATTGTTCTAATTAGTTTTTGTGGGCTCCAAACATCATCCTGATCTGCGAAAGCATAATAATCTGTTTTATCACAAGATAATAATCCAAGCATAAAACTCTCTCTAAAGCCTACATTCTCACCTTTTATCAATTTCATCGGTCTGCAACTTGCATATTCCTCTAAAATCTGTATAGTATTGTCTGTTGATCCATCATCACGAACCACTAAGTGAATATCTACATCTACTTGATTAAAAATGCTATCTAACTGTTCTTTGATATAAGCCTCACCATTATAAGATGACATCACTACCGAAACACTAGGTTTTATTGGTAAATTATTTTTCATATTTATTTATCCATTCTTTATATATTCAATTCATGGTAAAAATCTTCCATCTTGCTAACTAAATCACCTATATCATAACCTGAGTTTTTTACATACAACCATGCTTCTTCGCGATTAACTGCAGGAATTTTCTCCATTTTATTTCTCCATACATCAGGTGATTCATCAAGTGAAACCATCTCCACATTTTCAGACAATCTAACGTCACTTGTAATTGAATCAGAAATGAGGCACTTAAGTCCGGATGCTTCTGCTTCCAATACAGCACCAGGAAATCCCTCATACAAAGATGGAAAAATAAACACATCTCCTGCTTGCAATAATCTAGGAACATCATCTCTAATGCCTAAAAACATAACATATTCATTAAGTTTTAATTCATTCATTTGTTGAATCAACGCCGAAAAATCTCCTGCGCCCACCAAAAGTAATCGAGCAGATGGAATGCTTGATTTTATTTCTGCAAACACTTTCATTAGAAATGAGTGATTTTTTTCAAATCTAATATTTCCAACATGAATTACAACAAAATTGTCACGCAACCCTAATTCATTTCTGACCTCTTCTCTTATCGAACTTGAAAATGCAAATTTTTTTGTATCAATAGCATTAGGCCAAATTTTAACATCACCAATATTTTTTTCACATTTGCCAAACAACCAATTTGCAGCCTTTTGGGATACTGCAAACTTATGTGTAGCATACTTGTGCACATTCATTTTTATAATATTCTTTATAATGTTTTTTAATGATACTGTCTGAATACTAGTTCGTGCATTTGCAATCCTATATGGAACTCCACATTTTTTTGCTTCTTTTAAATACCATCCAGCCCATTGATTATAAGCATGTACCATCTTGTACTCTGAATGCTCCTTTAAGAAGCAATAAAACCTTTTAAAATTTGGTATATTATATTTATTCACATTTTGTGAATAGTAAATCCTTCCTCCTAACTGTCTAACCTCTTCATCATACATTCCTTGCATACCTGATTCTATATAGAAATCATATTGATACTTATCTCGATTGATATTTCGATACAAATCCATAATTCTGCTTTCCAAGCCACCACGATTAAGTCTATATACAATATGCAAAATACGAACTGGTTCCATGATTAACTCCTTACAATTTCTCCTCATACCATTATTCATTCGCCAGTTTTATTCCTTCGGCAAAACTATACTACGACTCATACTTTAGCAGATTTATCTTTGAGATATCCGCATTACTATGGTTAATATCCTATGCTCTATACGGATCTTAAACCAGTTAGATATTCTTGCTAAATATTACATTTAAGACTATATATAAATCGATAGAGTATTTCAGAGTATTTCCTACTGCCAAGTTCTTTTATTTTCAGCTAATGAATAATAATGTCATCTCCACGAACGGTGTCAATCTTCCCACATATAGGGCGTTAAGGTAATCAACATATTTTAATGTTTCCGATATCCATCGTCCCGACACATGCAAGGCCTTTAATTCTTCTGTCAAGATTAACCTCTTTTTACCTGTGCTTCTTCCGATAGAAATACATTTCATGAAGTGCTCTGTCCAGCTTCCCATAAGGCCGATCCTTCAAAACACTACCAATTTCCACAAATTTCTTCGCATATTGAGTAAGAAATTTCTCTAAATAAACAAAATCTACCGAAAGCATTTCGTTAGGATGGTAACAAAAGGTCGTAACTTTGAATGGCAATACACGACATTTTCCTGACTGTTGTGGCACATAGGTCATACCATCTTTCACATACACATCATTAGCTACGGTATCCGAAATTATACGAATAGGCGTAACTTCTTTTAATGCTTGGATTGTATTGTTATCAAATGTATGGGCAGGAGCAAAGAAGATATCGACTTCTATTCCATTAGCTTTCAATTTGTTATAGCCATTTTTGATCATTTCCTTTTGCTTTTCCAATGAAACGCCTGCAAATTCCGAACGTTGATTCACAGGATTTATGCCACTGCATTTTGTTTGATATACATGCTGATACCCATGCATTGCTAAATGAGCAAATCCTGACTTCTGCCATTTAACTGCCTTTTTCCAAAAGTCTTTATCCTCTTCATAAACAATGAGTTGTTTATCTTTTACTTCCGGAATGATGCCAATAAGTGGCTGAACATTATACTTATTTAAGAGGTTTAAAATCTTATTCCATTTATAATGATTCATGCGTGTAGCAGCATCATCCAAGCGTATAATATAGCTCATCACAGATTTTCCTTATACCATTCAATCGCCAATTTTATGCCCTTGGCAAAGCTGTATTCCGGCTCATACCCCAGCAGCTTTCTTGCCTTGGATATATCCGCATTGCTATGTCGGATATCCCCTGCTCTAGCTGGGCCAAAAACTGGCTCGATTTTTTTGTCCAATGCTTCATTTAAGGATTTATATACATCAATGAGGTACTCCCTGCCCCCATATGCAATATTGTAAGCCTGACCTGCAGCTTCTTTGCCAGCTTTGCAGGCAAGCAGATTAGCTAGAATCACATTGTCAATGTAAGTAAAGTCCCGCGACTGCCGGCCGTCACCATTAATGGTTGGTTTCTTGTCACACAGAAGAAGTTTCAAGAATTTTGGAATCACTGCTGCATAAGCACCATTGGGATTCTGTCTCCGACCAAAGACGTTGAAATAACGCATGCCATAGGTGTCCAAATTATAGTGCATAGTATACTGCTTTGCATATTCTTCACATTCATACTTAGTTACAGCATACGGAGAAAGACGATTTCCCTCACGCCCTTCCATTTTGGGCAAATTCGGTTCATCACCATAAACAGATGAACTAGAAGCATATACAAACTTTTTGACTTTATTCTGCCTGGAAGCTTCCAACATATTAACTGTCCCTAAAATATTATTTTCCGCATAGAACACAGGCATTTCGATGCTACGTGGAACACTCCCCCATGCGGCTTGATGCAAAACATAATCTACATTTTTGCATACCATATCACAAGTATCATAATGTTTTATATCGCCCTTTATAAAATCAAAGCGCTTATTCATTCTTAGTGCATTTATATTATCGATACTCCCCGTGGATAAATCATCCAAACATCGTACTCGATATCCCATTTCCAGAATGGCTTCACATAAGTTAGAGCCTATAAATCCCGCTCCTCCGGTTACTAAAAATAAGGAATCATTAGGGAATTTTAATTCACGATAATCCATAAATTACAACCTCCAATAAGAATATCCCGCTTCTAAAAACTTTTCACGATCAAGTACACCTTTTACATCGAGCATAATTTTATTATTCACAAAAAGTTCATCAAAATCATTAGGATTCATTTTCTTTATTTCATCATGAGCAACAGCCACTATTAAAGCATCTAGCTTATAATCTGCCAACATTTCTTCCTTTGTTATTATATTCACATCATAAAGACGTTTTGCTTCTGCCGCATCTGCTACAGAATCGGCTATAATCGGCTCAATACCATATGAGCGCAATTCCTGCACAATATCAAAAACTTTAGTATTACGAGTATCCTGACAATTTTCCTTAAAAGTAAATCCAAGGATTCCAACCTTAGCGCTTTTCACTGGTTTATCCATCTTGATAAGATGCTTGACTGTATTTTCGGCAATGTATTTTCCCATTTCATCATTAATACGGCGCCCCGAGAGAATAACCTGACTATGATAACCTATCTGTTCAGCTTTGTACGTCAAATAATAGGGATCTACACCAATGCAGTGACCACCTACCAATCCGGGATAGAACGGTAGAAAATTCCATTTTGTTCCAGCAGCTTTTAATACAGACTGTGTGTCTATACCCAGTTTATTAAAGATAATCGACAATTCATTCATAAATGCTATATTAATATCACGCTGGCTGTTCTCAATAACCTTAGCTGCCTCTGCCACCTTAATACTCTCAGCTCTATGTACACCAGCATCAACTACCAATGAATAAACGTCTGCTACTATATTCAGCGTTTCCTCATCCATACCGGATACAATCTTGACAATATTGTTTAAGCGATGTTTTTTGTCACCCGGATTGATACGTTCCGGTGAATAACCCACCTTAAAATCTAATCCACACTTTAATCCAGATTCATTTTCGAGAATAGGAACACATATTTCTTCCGTAACGCCCGGATACACTGTAGACTCGTATACAACGATGCTACCGGGTGTTAAATTACGTCCTACAATTCGACTAGCACTTTCAACGGGTGTCAAATCTGGTGAATGGTCATTTTTAACAGGCGTAGGTACTGCTACGATATGAAATTTTGCCTCTTGCAGTCTAGATTCGTCAGAAGTAAAATCTACACTACATTTTTTTATTATTTCATCGCCCACCTCTTGAGTTGGATCAATGCCATTCTTGTATAAGGATATTTTCTCTGCATTATTATCAAATCCAATAACCTTTATTTTTTCTGAAAATGCAACTGCAATTGGCATCCCCACATATCCTAATCCTACTAAAGATAGTTTTGTCGATTTATTCAGTAAAGCTTCGTAAATATTCATAATCAATTATCTCCTTAATATATATTTCTATTATTAATAATTGCAAGTTCTTCCATATAAGCATCTATCACAATTTGCCTATTAAATTCATTCTCCATTTTTCTTCGAGCATTTATGCCCATTTGCTGACGTTCTTCCGTAGTCAAAGATAGGAATTTATCAATAGCTAAATGAAGACTATCTATATTTTTCACTTCACAACCATACCCTGTTATTCCCTCTGTGAAAGTCTCCTGACATCCCGCTACTCTTGTTGCAATTACAGGTCGTCCCATAGAAGAACCTTCTAACAATACATTTGCCAAACCTTCATGATAGGAAGGAAGTATAACGCAATGACAATTTTTATAAAATCTATAAATATTTTTCTGGAAGCCATGATAACGAATAGCCCCATCACGCTCTGCATTTTCTAAAGCAGTTGTATAGTCTTCATCACATCCTCCAACAATATCTAAGGAGACATGGTTATTTTGCTCATGTACGGTCTTTATTGCACCTAATAGTTCTCCAATTCCTTTATCCTTCATTATTCTGCCTACAAAGAGAAATCTTATCCCCTTTGATTCAGATGGATAATCTTCATATTTGTACTGCGATAAATTTACTCCCGAGCCAGGAATCAGACGATTTTTACCGTATAAAATATTCTGTTGAAGAAAATAACTTTGATTGTATTTGTTTTGAAAGAATACGCATGCAGCTTTTTTCAAACCATACTTATACAATCTCATCGTTATTAAATGCAACAAGCCACCATTTTCAACAGCTGTACCTAAACCAGTTATATTGCATATATATGGTGTATTCGTCAACTGGCATGCAATGCCACCATATACATTAGGCTTTATTGTATAGGTCAAAACCACATCAGGCTTGATTTTTCTTATAAAATGAATGTATTGTTTTATTTGTCGAATATCTTCCAATGGATTTTTACCTCGTCGATTAAACTCCATAGGAATATATTGACAGCCAATATCCTCCAAGCCCTTTATAAACTCACCATAAGGTAAAATTATAATTACGTTATGTTTTTTACATATTTTTTCCAGTAATTCTCTACGAAATTTATACAATCCCGCATCAGAATTTGCTAAGATGACAATACACATTTTTTAACCTTCATATTCACAGAAACAATTTAACTATACCTTTTATAGCTTGTTAACATAAGCCAAATAACTATTTATCATTGTCGCTTGATCTTGAATAAAAAAAATACAGTAACACATAAGGAAGTATTATTTTCCTGACAATTTTTCTTTAAAACATTATTCATCATATCCGCACTACAATACAAAAAAGCTGGTACATCATACGATGACATTGCAACAAGCAAAAGGATTATTCTGTCAACAAGCAACATCAAGCAAATACAGTGTCTTTCAAATTCAATATCACAGAGCCAATAGACAATCCAATACCAAATCCACAAGCGATAGTCTTTTCATTATTTTTAAAATCCAAACCTCTATCATAGAGCGTATGTAGCAACATTGGAATTGAAGCAGATGCTGTGTTTCCGACTTTCTGAAGACCAACAGGCATCTTTTCTGCAGGTATTTCCATAGAATTACTAAGGTAATCAAGTATTAATTTATTCGGTTGATGGTAGGCAAATAAATCCACATCTTCTTTGCTACAACCGGTCATTTCGTACATTTCCTCCATAGCCAGCGGAACTTCAGTCAATGCAAATTTCATTACGCTCATGCCATCCATAAAAAGGTTTTCTTTAGAGCGTATGTTGCCATCTTCATCTTCTATCTCTATGCCCGTTTCCGCTGAAGATGGCATTCTGCATCCACCGGCAGGTATAATCAGGCTTTCATAGCCGGAACCAACGGTTTTGAAATAAAACTGCATGGTATCCGAACCTTCTTCTACGATTGTTGCAGAGCCGGCATCGCCCACCAGCATTTTCATGGAGCGGTCTTTTTCATTGACCAGCGTACTTTGGGTATCGCCTGCACACAACAGAACACGCTTACATCCGCCTTTTAATAATAAAGCCGCTTCATATAAGCCATAAACATAGCCTGAACAGCCAAAAGTCAAGTCAATCGCAATGATTTCCTCGCTCAGTCCTAATTTTCCCTGCATAATCCCCGCTGTACCGGGTGCACGATAGTCCGGTGAAATGGAGACAAATACCAGAGCATCAATAGATGATTTGTCAACGCCAAGTTTTTGCATCAATTTCTCTGCTGCTTCGCAACAGAG
>AUXO016787950.1_pt1 | contig 10845 bp, 14 predicted proteins | sample 768731 | NCBI WGS metagenome assembly AUXO01 (sample SAMN02715735, study PRJNA202380) | gut metagenome | biome: sheep rumen | host: Ovis aries | place: New Zealand: Palmerston North
CCTTTGCTTTTAAAAATTTCCCACATCAAATGTTTCAAAAAGGAGATGAGAAAATGCCAACACCATCAAAACCATTTAAGGTTCTTACTGCTGAAAAAAAATCACATAGAACAAAGGCTGAACTTGAATTAAGAAAAAAGGGTGAAGAGTCTTTAACATCAAAAACAGAAATGAAAGAAAGAAAAGAAGTAAGACAAAATAAAATTGCACATAAGGAATTTAAAAGGATAAAATCTTTATTGTGTAACATAGAGAAGAATGATGCTTTATATGAAAATGTTATAAATAGATATGCTATGTTATTAGCAGAGTGTTCCGAATTTGAAGAGAAGAGAGAAAGATTTTATAGAGATATGGAAAAATTAGATAATGAATATTTTGATGATACAGACTTTACAATGAGAGAGTATTATACTTTGATTAACAGTATGCAAAAAAATATAGTTGATCTAGATAGACAAATACAGAATAAAAGAAAGATGATGTTAGACATAGAAAAGGAGAATGTAATGACAATTGCATCTGCTCTTAGAAGCATACCTAAAAAAGTTGAAGAAGATGAGACACCTTTATTAAAAGTACTAAGAGGTGAAGCATAATGTTGTTAGAAAAAGCAAAGCAATATGCAGAAGACTGTATAAAAGGGAAGGAAATAACAACATTTGAAGTACAAACACAATGCAAATGGTTTTTAGAAGATTTGGAAAAGCAAAACAATGACTATTATCCGTATTATTTTGATACTAAACAGATAAATATTATTGAGGGCATTTTAAAATTATTGTTTTTTGCAACAGGATTAAATATAGTTGGTAAAAGTATATATGAAGGTTTGGAAAATTTCCAAGCTTTTTTTATTGCAAATATTTTTGGTTGGAGATATAAATCAGATTCCAAGAAGTATAGATATAGAGAAGTTGACCTGTTTATACCACGAAAAAATACAAAAACCTTTCTTGCGGCAATAATATTCATAATATTGATGCTAACAGAAGATGAGTATTCAGAGTTTTATTCAATATGTTTGGATAGAGATTTAGCAGGAGAAGTAAAAAAAGCAATAGCACAAATTTTAAATGTAAGTCCAGCAGTAGGTATGTATTTTAACATACCAAAAACATTAAGTGGAAGGCTTGAGTGTACTTTAACACATTCATTTTATCAACCAAGAACAGCAGAAGCCAATAGAAACAACTCTATAAAGCCAAGTGCCTTTATAGCTGATGAATATGGAGCTATGAAAGATAATTCAAATGTTGAAGCAATGAAATCAGGACAACTAAGTGTTAAAAATCCATTAATGTTTAGATTAACAAGTGCTTATGCAGAGGATAAATCTATAATGTTAGATGAGCTAGAATATTTAAAGAAAATATACAATGAGACAGAAAAAGACGATAGATTATTTGCTCTTGTATATTATGCAACAGAAGAACACTTATGGGATGACACAGGATTATATATGGCAAATCCTTTAAGAGTAGAGGAAAACTATGAGGCAATAAGAAGAGACAGAAAAAACGCATTAGCAAAGCCATCTGAAAGAACAGAATTTTTAACAAAACACATGAATTACTTTATGCCTTCAAATAGTGGAGAAGAATTTATAAAATTAGACAAATTAAGATTATGCAAAAATACAAGAGGAGTATTTGATTGGCAAGGTAGAGATGTTTATTTAGGAATAGATTTAGCCATGACAAATGATAATACATCTGTTTCTATGGTAACTATGGAAGATGATATGATCTATGCAAAATCATGGGCTTTTATTCCAAAAGATAGAATAGAAGAAAAAAACAGAAAAGAAAGAACTGATTATAGAAGATTTATTGAAGAAGGAAGTTGTTTTGCTTGTGGTGATGAAGTTATATCTTATAGCTTTGTAGAAAAATTTATAATGGAATTAGAACAAAAATATGGTGTCCATATAGTACAAATTGGATATGACAGATATAATTGCATATCTACAGCAAATAAATTAGATAATGCAGGATATGAAACCGTAGAAGTAAAACAACATTCAAGCGTATTACATCCACCAACTAAGTTATTGCAAGAAAGTATCCTTCAAAGGAAATTTAGTTATGATGGAGATAAATTATATGAAATAAATTTCCAAAATGCTAGATGCACAGAAGATACTAATCTAAATAAGTATGTTAATAAGAAAAAATCAAATGGGAAAGTAGATATGGTAGTAAGTACAATTATAGCTTTGTATTTATTACAACAAAACATTTATGAAGACAACTTTGTATGTCAGAGTTTCTAAGGAGGTGAAATAAGTGAAAATAAATATATTTAAAAGAAGAATAAAAAATGAAGCAGAATCTATGCTAGATGAAAACAAAGTAGAAGATGTATTATTAAAGGCTATAATGAATGGAGAAGATATTTCAAGAAAAGAGGCACTCACTATACCTGCAGTTTCAAGTGCTGTTGGATTAATATGTGATGCATTTGCGATGATACCTTTTAGATTATACGAAAAGGAAGTAGTTAATAATAAAAAACAAACACATGAGATAGATGATAGTAGATTTTCTATTATAAATAAAGATACAGGAGATACACTAGATGGTTTTCAATTTAAAAAAGCAATGTGCGAAGATTACTTGATGGGCAAAGGGGCTTATGCATATATAAGAAAGGCTGGAAATCAATTCAAAGGATTAAATTATGTTGAAGAAAAGGATATTACTATAAATAAGACATCAAATCCAATCTTTAAAAATTACGATATTATGGTTAATGAAAAAACATATAAACCATATAACTTCATAAAACTACTAAGAAACACAAAAGATGGAGCAAGTGGAAGTGGATATACATCAGAAATAAATAAAACACTTCAAGCAGCATATAAAAGAATAATATATGAACTAGATTTAATGCGAACTGGAGGAAATAAAAAGGGATTCTTAAAAGCACAAAAACATTTAGATGAAAAAGGAATGGAAGCATTAAAGAAAGCTTGGAATGATTATTTTAATGGAAATTCGAGTTGTGTTATTTTAAACGATGGAATGGAGTTTCAAGAAGCATCTAATACATCAGTAGAAAATCAATTGAATGAAAAAAATAAAACCTTTAGTGAAGAGATAAAAGAAATCTTCCATATAGGAAAGACAAATGAGGAATTTATAAGAAATGCTTTAATGCCAATTGCAATGGCATTTGCAACAGCTCTAAATAGAGACTTTTTACTTGAGAAAGAGAAGGGGTCTTTTTATTTTGCTCCTGATTTCACAGAACTAGCAAAGGCATCAATAAAAGAAAGATATGAAGCTCATAAAATAGCAATAGAGACTGGGTTTAAAACAAGGAATGAAGTTCGATACGAGGAAGGCTATGATGCATTGGATGGACTAGATACAATTAACATTAGCTTAGGAAGTGTATTGTTAAATCCTCAAACAGGAGAAATATATACACCTAATACAAATCAAACTACCAAAATGAATGTGGAAGGAGGTGGAAAAGGTGAAGAATAAGTTTTATGACATAAAGAATATAATTCCAGGTAAGAGTGCAGACTTGTACATCTATGGACAAATTGTAACAGATAACACAAACTGGTGGACTGGAGAAAAAGACGATACAGTAGTGGGGCTTAAAGACTTTAAAGAAGAATTAGACAGTTTAGAAGACATAGTTGATTTAAACATTTACCTTAACACACCAGGAGGCGAAGTATTTGTTGCAACTACAATGTGTTCTATGTTGCAAAGATTAAAAGACAAAGGCATAAAAATACATACATTTGTTGATGGCTTATGTGCAAGTGCAGGTACATTTATATTAATGATGGGAGATGATATTAATTTATATAAAAACTCCATTGTTATGATACATAAGCCAATATTATCTTGCTATGGAAATGTATTTGACTTTGAAAAAGGCATTGATATTTTAAATACTATTGAAAATTCGACAATGTTACCTCTATATATGACAAAAGCTAAAAAGAGTGAAGAGGAAATAAAAGAAAAAATAAATGATGAAAGCTGGATGGGTGCAGATGAGACACAGGAATACTTTGATGTCAATATTTTAGAAAATGAAAACAAAGCGGTTGCTTGTGTCGACAAAGATATATTTAAGAATTATAAACATGTACCAGACAATTTACAAAATTTATTAAATAAGCCACAAAAAATTGATTATTTAGCTTTTGAGGAGAGACTAAAACAACTAAATTAGTGCCTGAACAATTGAAAAATTGTTTTTATTAACAACCTAAATATGGTTGTTTTTTTATTTAAAAAAGAAAGGATGAAAAAAATGAACGAAAAAGCTTTGTTAGAAAAAAGACAAGATTTACATGATGAAATGGAGACAATATTAAACACTGCGAAAGCAGAAAACAGAGAAATGAGCGAAAGCGAGGTTTCTAAATTTGATGAATTAGAGCAATCAATAAAAAATATTGATGCTACATTAGAAAGAGAGGAAAAATTAAATAATATGGAAGAAAAAGAAATTAAAGTAGAAGATAAAGTTGAACTAACACAAGAAGAAAGAGATATAAAAGCATTTGCAAGTATGATAAGAAATGATGTAACAGCAACTCAATTAACAAAAGGTGATAATGGAGCAGTTATACCATCAACAATAGTAAAGAAAATAATTGATAAAGTAGTTGAAATTTCTCCAATTTATGCTAGAGCAACTAAATATAATGCAAAAGGAACTTTAGTTATCCCTAAAGTTGATACAACAACTGATGACATAACTGTTGATTATGCAACAGAATTTAGCGAATTAGTAGAACGTTCAAATAAATTTGCATCAGTAACATTAACTGGATTCTTAACAGGTTCTTTAGTTAAAATCTCTAAATCATTATTAAACAATAGTGATTTTAATTTAACTCAATATGTAATTGACAGAATGGCTGAAAAATTTGCTGCATTTATCGAAAAAGAAGGAATTAACGGAACTACAAATAAAATTTCAGGAATAGTTGGTTCATACGATTCAACAGGAATGAAAGTTACTCTTGCAAACAAATCAAGTGTATCAGCTGATGAGTTAATTGATATTCAAGAGAAAGTTCCAGATGTATATCAAGCAAATGCTTGTTGGATTATGAATAGAAATACAAGAAAAGCAATAAGAAAATTAAAAGATGGACAAAATAATTATTTACTAAATCAAATATTTGGAAAAGCATGGGATTATGAATTACTTGGAAAACCAGTATTCTGTTCTGAAAATGTAACAGCATTAGGAACAGCATCAAAACCAGTAATAATTTATGGTGATATTTCTGGACTAGCTATAAAAGAAGCAGAATCAATGGATATTCAAGTACTATTAGAAAAATTTGCTACTCAACACGCAATTGGTGTAGTTGGATATAGTGAATTAGATGCTAAAGTTGAAAATACTCAAAAAATAGCTGTAGCTGTAAGTGGAACAACAGATCCAGCATAGTTATATCTAATTGTTCAGGCAAATTTCCTAAATTAAGGAGGAAATTATGGAAAAAGTAAGTGACATTAAGGTAGAGGATGTGGCTAAATATCTGAGACTAACAGAGATTAGCGAAGAAGAAAAAAAAGAACTCAATACATATTTAAAAATTGCAAAGAACTATATATCAAATTATACAGGTATTCCTGAAGAACTGGATTGGGACGTAGATGACGATGAAAAGGAAACTTTAGATACTTATCCAGATTTTATCATAGTTGTTTATATTTTGTGTCAAGACATGTATGACAATAGAGTTATGTATGTAGATGGAAAAAATATAAACAATACGGTAAAAACAATATTAGATATGCATACGAGGAATAACCTATGATAAATGCAGGAGATTATAATAAAAAAATAGCTATATATACAGTGCAAGAGAATGAGGATAACGATGGTTTTAACACAAAAGTTGAAACCATCGTGCTTGAAACTTTTGCAAAGGTAAAGACTACGAGAGGATATACTCTAATTGCTTCTGGAAGTGATTTTGAAAAAGCATATACTAACTTTACAATAAGGTATCCTAAAACTAAAATTACAAGAGATATGTTGATTAAGTATAATTCAAAAGTCTATACGATTGAATACTTAAACAATATAGATGAAGCCAACATAGAACTTGAAATTCAAGCAAAAGAGGTAACAAAATAATGGCTAAATTCAATATGGAACTGCCAAATGATTTGATTAAACAGTTTGAAGCATTAGATGTTAATTGTGAAAAAATGTTAGGAAATATGACACAAGCAGGTGCTGAAGTTGTTTACAGAAATGTAATCAGCAATATTCCTGATAGTCTAAAAAAATCAAATATAATGAAATGCTTGAAAAAGACAAAGATATATAAAACTAAAAGCGACGATGGAATTAATACCAAAGTCGCTTTTTATGGATATTTTAGGAATAAAAGGGGAATAGAAACTCCTGCACCGTTAGTTGCAAATATTTTTGAACATGGCACATCTACTGTGAACAAACAACCCTTTATGAGAAAATCATTTAAAAAGGCAGAGATTGAAAGAGCTATGTTACAAGAACAAGAAAAATATTTACCAAAGGAGTAGCGAATGGAAAGTGAAATAAAAAGAATTTTAGAGTTAGATATACCAGTATCACATTTGAAGTATAGAGGAAATTCGAAAAAATACGTAGTCTGGACTATTATTGATGAAGAACCTTTATTTTCTTATGAAGATGATATTCAATATTCAAAAGTTACTGTAGATATAGATATATATAGTGATAGTAATTATTTAAGTGTAATGAGTTCAATAAAACAAATAATGAAAGAAAATGAATGGACATGGGAGGAAGATAGTACGGAATCTTATGAGGAAGATACTAAATTATATCACAGAACATGTACATTCAGTAAAGAAAGGAAGATATAAAAATGGCAAGTATAGGATTAAGATATGCTAAGTATAATAAAATTGATTATACAACAAAAAAATATAAGGCATTAACAGGATCAACAGTTCCAACACTTGGAAAACTTGTAGATGGTAAATTTACAGAAGAAAGAAATGATGCTCGTTTAGATGCAGATGATATGTTAGCAGAATACGATTCATCTTTCAAAAGTGGCACATTAAACCTAACTATAGCAGATGTTGATGATGAAACTTATGCAGATGTAAAAGGTTGCACAAGTGTATCTGGAGAAATCACTGAAAGTGTTGATGATGCTGTACCAGAAATAGGCTATGGACATATTGTAACAAAAATGATAAATGGTATAAAGAAATATAAAGTTGAATTTTTACCTAGAATTAAAGTTACAAATATTACACAAGATGCCAAAACTAAAGGTGAAAGTTTAGAGTTTGGTACTGCTAGTATAGAAGCTAAAGTATTTGCATTAAATGAAGAAATAAATGGAATAAGTGCAGGAACTTATAAGAAAATAGAAACTTTTGATACATTAGCAGAAGCAGTAACATATTTAGATGGACTATTAACACCTGTAGCTTAGGAGGTATAATATGAAGACAAAAAAAGTTAAAGTAATAGAAATGTTTAGAGATAAATATACAAATGAAGTATATGAGCTAAATCATAAGATGGAAGTTGACGAAAAAAGATATGAAGAAATAAAAGAATATGTTGAAGAAATCAAAGATAACAAGAAAAAAGGCGAATAATTTAATTCGCCTTTATTTTTTTATAAAGGAGATTTGATATGCAAGAAACAACAATGAAAAAAATCGAGTGGAATGGAAGAGAGTATCCATTAGTTTTTAATTTAAACGTAATGGAAAAGATTCAAGATGAATATAAAACATTTAAAAATTGGTCGAGTTTAGTAGAAAGCACTGAAGAAATAGATATTAAGGCTCTTAAGTTCGGAATAAAAGAAATGATTAATGAAGGTTTAGATATTGAAGGAAATCAAGATTTAATTACAGATAAACAGATAGGAAGATTATTAACAGAAGTTGGAATGAAAAAAGCTACACAAACAATGCAAGATCTAGTTGTAGAATCTTCAAAAATTGAGCAAGATTCAAAAAACGTGTAATCCACGAGGAGGATGAAGGTATCATCGATTTCTCGTGGTTACTTTTTGTGGGACATTGTTTGTTAGGTTTTAGCGAACTGGAAGTAGGAAGAATGACATTAGTAAAGATAATGTCTTTATACAAACATTATAAGAATAATTATGATTTTCAATTAGCAAGAGTAAGTTACTTAGAACTAGAAGAAAAAATAAATCATCAAGGAGAATTATTCAGTGATGATTAGAAAGGAGGAAACATGGCAGGTTTCGGAGGGACAGTCAAACTTCAAGGAGAAAGTGAATATCGAAAGGCATTAAAAGATATACAGTCAAGTTTAAGGCTTGTATCTAGTGAATTGAAATTAACTAGTACGGAATTTCAAAATGGAGATAAAAGTTTAAAGAATACTAAGGCATCATATAGCAATATGAATGCTACGATACAAGAACAAAGGACTAAGGTAACAGAACTAAGAAAAGTAGTTGCAGAAATGTCTAAAGAATACGGAGACAATAATAGTAAAGTAAAAGAGTTTAAAACAAAATTAAATGATGCTGAAAATCAATTAATACAAATGGAAAATGCAACGGACAAGAGCAATAAAGAACTTAAAGACATGAAGAATAATTTTGACGATGCTGGACAAAGTGGATTAAAATTTGGAGATGTATTAAAAGCTAATGTTTTAAGCGATGTAATAGTTGGTGGACTTAAGACTTTAGGAAATGCTGTGAAAGAAGTAGGCAAGGCTGTTCTTAATATAGGTAAACAAGCACTAGAAAGCTATGCGGATTATGAACAATTAGTTGGTGGTGTTGAAACATTATTTAAAGAAAGTTCCAATGAGGTTCAGGATTATGCAAATAATGCTTATAGAACTGCTGGACTGAGTGCAAATGAATATATGGAAACTGCAACAAGTTTTGCGGCAAGTCTTGTAAATAGTTTAGGAGAAAATAGCTGGCAAGCAGCGAATTATACAGATATGGCAATAACTGATATGGCAGATAATGCAAATAAAATGGGATCATCTATAGAGTCGATTCAAAATGCATATCAACGGATTTGCTAAAGGAAATTTTACTATGCTGGATAATTTAAAATTACGGATATGGACGGAACAAAAACAGAAATGGAAAGACTTTTAAGAAGAGCAGAAGAAATAGAAGGCTATACAAAAGGAAGCTTGAGTATAAATTCATTTGCTGATATTGTTGATGCAATTCATATTGTGCAAGAAGAAATGGGAATAACTGGGACAACTGCAAAAGAAGCAAGTACGACAATTCAAGGCTCAATTAGCTCTATGCAATCTGCTTGGACAAACCTGCTTACAGGATTTGCAGATGGAAATGCAGATTTGAAAAACTTAGTTGATAATTTAGTTGATAGTGTTGTAACTGTAGCAGGGAATATTATACCAGTAGTTGAACAAATAGCTGAAAGTATTTTTCAGATGATACCAGATCTATTGCTAAAAATAAGTGAAAGATTGCCAGACTTTATGATTAAAGGAATGGAAATTCTACAATCAATGATGACAGGTATTCAAAACAATTTGCCTTCAATAATGACAACCGTAATGGAAGTTATAGGCACATTAATAAAAGGTTTAGTTGATATGTTGCCACAAATCTTACAAATGGGAATTACCATATTGGTTGAGTTAGTAAAGGGCATAGCAAAGGCATTACCTGAAATAATTCCTGCAATGGTAGATGCAGTCATTTTGATGGTAGAAACATTAATAGATAATATAGACATGATAATAGATGCAGGGATTGAATTGATTTTAGGATTAGCAGATGGATTGATAGAGGCACTTCCAAGATTAATAGAGAAAATACCCGTAATAATCGATAAATTAATAAATGCAATAACCAATAATTTACCTAAATTAATACAAGCAGGAATTACTCTTATTATTAAACTTGCAGAGGGATTAATAAAAGCAATTCCACAATTAGTAAGCAAAATTCCACAGATAATAAGCTCTATAGTTTCAGGTTTTGCAAATTATTTTTCAAATATGCAAGATGTTGGATTGAATTTAGTTAAAGGTATCTGGAATGGTATTTCTAATGCAACACAATGGATCTTAAATAAGATTAAAGGCTTTGGACAAGCAGTTCTAAACGGAATAAAAGGTTTCTTCGGAATACATTCACCTTCAACAGTATTTAGAGATGAAGTTGGTAAGTTTATGGCAGAAGGAATTGGAGAAGGTTTCTCTGATGAAATGAAGAGTGTTACAGATGATATGCAACAGGCTATTCCTACACAATTTGATGTAAGTTCATCATTGACAGGAGTGAACAATTCAAGCAGTAATTTTTCATTGTTAAGAACTGCATTAGTGGAAGCTTTTAAAGAATTTAAACCAGTAGTGATATTGAATGGTAAAGAAATTGGCGAATTTGCTTTTGAATATGGAAATATAAAATACGGAAAATACTTGGACTAATGGAGGGATAGATAATGAATGTAAGAAAATTTTTATTAGAAAATGAAAAAGGACAACAGTTTGATATGAATAATTATAAAGAAAGTTGTATGCTAACAGCCCCTACAGGTTTAGGGTATTCTAATAAAAGTGATTTTGGACAAATTGGAAATACATTTATAGAAATTTTAAGAAAAACAGAAAGAAAAGACATTGGAGGTATAGTCAATTTCAAAAGCTATGATAAATGTAAAGAGTTTATAAATTTTATAGAACAATCTAATAAATTGAAATTTATATATATGATTCCATTTGAAAATGGATATAAAACATATTATAGAGATGTTTCCATTGCAGATTTCCAAAAAACAGAAATACAAGCAAGAGTATTATCTTGTCCAATTATTTTTAATG
>AUXO011020184.1_pt1 | contig 10844 bp, 11 predicted proteins | sample 768731 | NCBI WGS metagenome assembly AUXO01 (sample SAMN02715735, study PRJNA202380) | gut metagenome | biome: sheep rumen | host: Ovis aries | place: New Zealand: Palmerston North
AAAATAAATTTGGCCGCGTCGGAAAAAGTGCGTATCTTTGCATCCGATTTCAATAGGAAATCGTCGAAGCGTTATATCTTCGTCTTGTAACTACCGAACAAAAGGTGTACATTTTAATTTTCTGTAAAACATAAACTTGCAAAAATCGTCACACCTTTATCAGTAAGGAGATTTAATATTATTTAACATTTCGGTATATAACGGGACTCCCGACAAAATGCTAATATCAGCTCGATATTTTAGAATTTTGCAGGGGAATTTCCCATTGAATTGTTGCTGTTTTGTTTTTCTTGTTGGCTTTCAATATTTTGGCTTGCTTTCGGCTCCCTGCATGAATACCGAACAAATGGCAAGAACATCCAGCCACCTTCTCGGTAGACCAAGACCGACCAAGTTAAACATTGTTAAACATCTCATTTTCCATCGGTTATTTTTCAAATTCAGGCTTCATTGTTGTATATTTGTTTCTGTACAAATATATAACAAACTATGCGTAAACAAAGCCGAATTAACCTTGATAGGCTGGAACTCACCTACACAGCCAGCGACGAAGTACGGGCATACCTGTCCGACAAGAATGTGCAGAGGTATGAGCTGGAGTCTGTGACCCTGATACGGGAGCAAAGCCGCTTGTATGAGAATGAATTCTCTATTATTATGCAGGACTATGACGAGGAACTGGGAGCATTTGACTGCTGCATTGGCCACCTACATTTCGGTTCCCCAAATCCCCACCGTCAGCACGTCTACATAGTGTATGAGAATCAGGCACTCTATAACACCGTGTTCGTGGCCATCCGATACTATCTTGAAGATGTCCTTGGATTGACATTCAGGCAAGTCAGCAAGATTGACATTGCCGTCGATTTCAACTTCTGCATCGTACGTCGGTTCTATCAACTGTACAAGAACAGTGAGTATGACCTGATTATAAACGGAAAGAAGATTGAAGGTGTCGAACAAAAGGTTGCCGACGTGTTGCATATAACAGGAAACACCACGCGAAAACGACCGATGGCGAATCCTATGCCTGTTGTCAAGAATTCAGGTGGTTCCCTGTCGTTAAGGTTATACAACAAGACAAGGGAGATTGAAGAGGAGAGCCACAAGGATTATATCACCGATGCCGTGGGGTTTGCTCGAATGTACCGCATCGAGGTCAGTTGTGGGAATCACAAGGCACTGAAACCATCCTTGAACAGGCTCGAAATGTCAGAAACCGACCTGTATATGGGTTTGCAGGATGAAGGCACCCTTTCGAGGCTTTTCCGTGCGCTACTTGACAGGTTGATTCGTGTTCAGAAAGGACGACGTAGTTACTCGCTGATGGATATATTGTTGGATGAAAAAAGGTGGCATCCGCAGGCTACTTGTTAGTAGCACCGAAATGCACGTTCTACGGGCTGAAAATGAAGGCGTTTTGTAATAATATTCAAAAAAATCCGTTATATTTCTGACAGGCGAGACCGTCAAAAAACTAATACAGTCAAAAAAATCAAAAAAGTCTGCCACAGCAGTAATGAAAGTATCCAAAGTTGAACGTCAAATAAGTCAAAGATTATTATGAACACCACGAGTCACAACACCGCAGCCATCTACGCGAGAGTTTCAAGCACAACCGACCGACAGAACACCGAAAGGCAAGTCATCGACTTGACCGAGTATGCAAACCGCAGCAACCTCAACCTTGTCAAGGTATTCGAGGAACACATCAGCGGAGCCAAGAAGAACACCGAGAGACCTGTGCTAATAGACTGCATTGAGTTCTGTAAATGCAATCACATTGGCACTCTTCTCGTGTCGGAGTTGTCGAGGCTTGGGCGTAATACCTTTGAGGTTCTTGCCTCCGTCCGTGACCTCGTGGACTGCCGTATCAATGTCTATTTCCAAAAGGAGCAGATGAACTTGCTCGACGGGAACGGCAAGCCGAGTATGTTCACTCCTATTCTGATTGCCACACTGGGAACCTGTGCAGAACTTGAGCGCGAGAACATTTACTACCGACTGAATAGCGGTCGCCGAATCTACATTGAGAAAGGTGGTCGGCTTGGGCGCAAAAAAGGCAGCGTTAAGACTCATGAGCAGAAAGAAGAACAGTACAAAGATGTGTTGGTATATCTGCGGAAAGGGTACAAAATCGCTGAAATCGCAAAACTTACTGACACTTCACAAAGCACTGTACAGCGGTTGAAGCGAGAGTTTCAAATCAGATAAAATTAACGAAATCGTCGAATTTACAGGGTTTTTCAGAGGGAACGCCAACCTTTGAAAAACTTTTTTCTTTCTCAATCCAAATTATTTATGTATTTTTGCACTTGTAAACCACCAGTATGGTTTACCGAGAGAAAGCGCGTTTTCTCTATTCCGCCATCAGTGAAACTTGGACACTTTCACAAAGGGACAAAGTCGGAATAAGGCAAATGATTTCTCACTTGTGTTGTATTCGTAACTATACGACATACACCAAGTGGAGCAATATCAGCAAACCTTATCTACTTTGTTCCAAACAAAAGGGAGTCCAAGCCCTACTGATGGAGATTAGGGAAATGGATGGCTCCACTTTCTTCGTTAAGGTTAAACCTCTCCGAGCCGAGGAAAATTGTCAATGAGAAACAATTAACGATAAAGACATAATACGATGGCTTTGAGGAATAACATAGGGGTGGATTTTCAGAAGAAACTCACTTTTTCAAAACTCTTCACTATCTGTGATGAGTTTGTGAGTCCCCTGTTTGTTATGCACGGAAGTTCATTCGAGAAGGTGCTATTGAAAAAGGGGTTCGACACCCCAAGAATAAGTACCTGCTATTATTCAGACAGCCCCACTTTGTCACACTCGTTTGCCGTTGGGTACAACGACTTCAGCATTATTATGGATTTGAAGAGGAGATTGGAGAAAAATCCGTTTGATGTGACGATACAGGAAGCACTGAAAGCGTTTGACCGACCAGCCAGCGGAATCGTCATTACCATTGATGGCAGAGAGACCATCAGTCTGAACCAAAACGTGCGAAGCAAAAGCAGCAACAAGGGGTTCTCCACGTTTCCCATAGGGCAGGACAATTTCCTGAAATTATGCAACGCCAACCACCTTAAGTTTGAAATCTTCAAGGGAGGTGAAACCTTTACCGAGTTTTTCGACAATGAGAAAGACGACATCCTGATGATTGAACACTGCCGAGCATTGTACAATTATGTTGTGGATGATAGTATGTTCCCCGATGCCCTGCCCAAATTGCTGCGATGGAAAAAGACTGGACGGATAGGAAAGAGTACAGTGGTACAACGATTCGAGGATGTCGAATTAGTGGAACCAAGGAAAACCAAGATTTGTGTCCTGATTGCAATAGTTTTAATACTTCTTTTGATATTGGCACTATAAACAAAACAACAAAGATATGGCAAACATTGTAGTCCCCTGCCACTGCTGTGGCAAACAATATCCAGTGGAATGGATGTGGTATGTCTGCGATAGCTGCGGTTATCGAGTCTGTGCATCTTGTTTGTGCAAGCATCGAGGCATCTACAATAATGGTGGCGGAACCAAATGCAGCCAATGCTTGAGCGGCACTCTTCGCTACAAACATTCCGTAAGGTAAAACATTAACAACTAAACTTCAATAACAATGAAAAGAACAGTTTCAATCGTTATCAGTATGATGTGCGTTGCAACGGCTTTGTTGTTCACCGCTTGCCACTCAAACAGCAATGACTCAGACGAAAACAATGTCACGGAGCAGGTGCAAACGGACGACCCCAATCAAATCATTGGGACTTGGAAAGCCATTAAAGAATGTAGGCGATATTATTCTAACGAAGAAATGGCCTATGAAGACTGTGAAGACATCAAGGATGATAAGGAACAGCCAATATTGAAATTTAGGAGTGATGGCACATATGTCTTTGGTTCCATTCTTGACGAGGGCGAAACTGGTAATTGGTCTGTCGAAGAAAAAGGCATTATTATGTCGGTACAGGGCGTTCCCCAACGTGTTAGTCCTAATAGTGTAGTCTCAATCATTGATGATAGGACTATTGAAGTACACTGGATAATCTTGGAAAATTCAACTCCAGAGACGAGAGAAGGACTTGATGGTATCTGGACGTTGACATTTGAACGGATGTAAACATCAACTCTGACATTATGGACGGCAAATACTACAGACCTGTTTGGACTTGCGGACGATATAGCGAGCACAATGTATCGCTTGGGAGAAAGCACGTCGCCCTCATGTACAATCTCGTCGAGGGTGTCAGCAACTTCTTCGAGGACTATTCTGCCGATGTGATAAAGTATGTGCTTGCCGCTGGCAGAAACGGTGCGGTGTCGGTCGATGAGACCGCCAAGGCAACGGGCATCGACACGGAGTCTATCGACAATTTCTTTCAGTTGCTTGTCAAAAACGGTTTACTCACCACCCATATCTTCTCCAAGGAAGAGGAACTGGAATATCGTGATGTTGTGCGCCAAAACAATATTTCCAGCCGTACCGCTCCGCAGACGGTCAAAGAGAAACTGCCGATGGATACTTCAAGCGCTGAAATGGATTATTTCACCGCAGTTGAAGACGACGGAGTAGTCGCGTCGGTAATGTTTGAACTGACATATAATTGCAGCGAAAAATGCGTACACTGCTACAACCCAGGCGCGACCCGTAATGACGAAGAAGTCAGTCACCGTGGCGACCGTGAGGAGTTGCAGTTGGAGGACTACAAGCGCATCATTGACGAGTTGGACGAGGCAGGGTTGGTGAAAGTTTGTCTGTCGGGTGGCGACCCCTTCTCAAAGCCTGTCGTATGGGATATCATAGAGTATCTGTATCGGAAGGAGATTGCTTTCGACATTTTCACCAACGGACAGCGGATAGTCAATGACGTTGACAGGCTGGCATATTATTACCCTCGGCTTGTCGGAGTGAGCATTTACAGCGGTATTGCGGCCGACCATGATGCCATAACCCGCGTCAAGGGGTCGTGGGAGAAGAGTATGGCTGTCGTGCATAGACTGTCAGAATTGGCGGTGCCAATGAACCTAAAATGTTGTGTCATGCAGCCCAACCTGCACAGCTATTATATGGTGAACGATATTGCCCGTTCACTTGGTGCTGTGCCGCAGTTTGAACTCAATATCTCTGACAGCATCGACGGCGACCGCTGCTCCCGACAGTTGCGCCTTACGGAAGAACAGTTGCAAGTGGTGCTGCGCGACAACAATGTGCCTCTATATGTCGGTGCCGAAGCACCGAACTATGGAGGACAGCCTCGATTGATGGACAAACCTCCGTGTGGCGCAGGAGTGACATCCTTCTGCATTACACCCGATGGCACCCTCCAGCCTTGCTGCGCCCATCCTCTCGCATTAGGAAACCTGAAAAACAATAGCGTGGCAAATGTGGTTGTAGGTAATGACATTCTTGCCACTTGGCAGCGTACCACGTTGAAGGACTATGAAGAATGTGGACGACACGACTACTGCGACTATTGCAATCTTTGTGCTGGTCAGGCACAGTCTCAATACGGAGATTTCCGCAAGGCTGCGGAGAACTGCTGCTATATGGCAAAGATACGCCATCGTATGGCTCACAGAATGATGGCGGGCTACGACCCCCTCAACGGAGAAGAGTTTGAATCCGCGTTGCAACGGCTACCAAAGGCCACGGTAGACTTGCACCGCATTTACGATACAAAGGGATAAATGGTGCCTCCCAGTCAGTACACCTATAACCTCAAATCTTGAATCGTTATGAAGATAGAATTGAACATCAGCAAGCAGTCGAAGGATGTCTGCATGAACAACTGCCCCAGAAGTACCGAAGGCATTTGTGGTATCGCTTACAGAAGTATGTAAGTAACAAAGAAAATGGGCGGCGTAGGAGCTAACGTCGCCCTACTTCTCGTATAGAGCAACTATTTCTATAACAAAAACAAAAAATGTTATGATAGTGAAAGACTGCAAGCATTTGACTCAAATGCCACAAGAGATTGGAAGCCCGTTATACAAGTGTGATGTCAATGATGGCAACCACTCATCCTTTTATGGTAGAATTAAGGAAATGTTAAACGATAACAGCGTAATACCTAACGGAGAGTGTCCTTTTGCTTACCGAAACATTAAATTGTCTAACTGTCCTTGTTATTATCAATGAAAGAATATTCTGCCGTAAGGTGTGCCTTTGATTATATTATTTATTCCAATAACTGTAACCCGTACCCATTGCTTCGCTTCGCAGCAGGAAATGAAAAAATACTCTCTGTTTCACCCCTGCACGGTCGCAGTTTTGTGGTTGGACGGCGTAACGACGGAAGATATACAGTAAGCAAAGGCAATGGATTATGTTACTCGGAATATTTGTTCCTAAACACTCCTGAAACACAATTAGATGTTTGGGGATTGCTGTTGATGAAAGATGCTCTGAGAGACTATCATTGTTGTCAGGACATTCAGGCACTTGGAATCAAGACCAATCAGATGGAATGTGTGTTGGAACTCGACTATCCAATATACATTGCACAGACCGACACCGCAGTCAAGCCTGTCCTCTTACAATACAATGTTGAATGTCCCTACCGAATTTGTGATGCCCCCTTTATGGAACGCTCACAGATTGAAGTAGAGGTCGCAAAGTGGCAGCAATACAACCGCAAAGGGTATTCCAAAAGCCACGAGATTGCAGCCGACATACTCATAGGCAACCTTCGCACTATGCACGACCACGAAGTGTTGCACAACGCCATCCACGAACAGAACTATACTTGGGCGTTGGAACTGCTCGACTTCGAGCTGGCACGCACACCGCAGCACCCCTACGAGAAGGAAGACTATGAACGACATGCACCTTCTCTATACAGCCGAGAAGTGATACAGACCTACGTCATCATTAACTACATTGCAGGTGTACTTCGCGAAGAGGTCGATTTCGCTGCCATAGACCGTATGTGGCAAGACTACGGTTTTGATATTTCAATGATACAACCTACTTTGCTAAAATAGTTTCAGGTCGCCGTGGAAGACACGGTGAAATCACGCTGATTCAGAAGTGTTACGAGCTTGGGGCGGTTCCACAACAACTGCCAGTTCATACTGTTATCTGTTTTTCTCCATATTTCTGCTACTGAAACTTTGTCCTAAATTCCATAGGGACAGCCATATACACACAAAAAACAGGGTGACTAAACGAAGCCACCCTGCTACTGAATCAGTTCCTTCAGAGTATTACTCGCGATAGACAAATGCCAAGTATAACGGTATGTCCGTTTTCTTCAAGGCTGTGCTTCATCTCCAGCAATTCTGTGCCTTTGTACATTCTATCAATCACCAGCACAACATTGGCGTACTCGCTCTCCTCATTGGCAAGTGCGATGGTGTCTATGAATCCCACGGGTAAACCGTCCGCTTCTCTGTGCCTGTATGGGTCTCTCACACCCCAATAGGAATACGAATCCATACAGCCCCGAACACCTGTACAATGTTCCACCCGTTGAAGAATCTCGCTCCATTCGGCATAGTAAGCTGGCTGGCTCGAAGCCGTAGGCACTGGAACCACACACATATTTGGTATGCTTTTTGCCCTCAAGCTCTCCCCAAACACCCGATGCAAAATGTAGGTTATGAAGCTCGCTGCGGTCTCGTAAGCGTGTCGTCGTCCCAAATCATGAACGCTCCTTGACGGGTCTTTCAGTGAATCGATATAGTTATTGATGTAATTAAAATTGTGCGGTCTGCTGCCATTCAGTGTGTCTTCCTCAAACTGGTATATGATTGGCAGTTCGTTGTTGAGGAGATAATCCGCGTGTTGCTTGACTTGGTTGAGCGAAAGCACCCCGTGAATGCAGTTGCTCACTATCCGCTTTACTATTTTCTCGTCTTCTGATTTCATTGTACTCTGATTATTCTGATTATATATCTATAAATATCAGGTTCCGCATAATTCGCGGAAATCCGTGTACCTCATTGAATGGATAGAGGGGGAGGAGTAGGCAGGGCGGGATACGCGAGTCCCCCTAGGCGCTACCCCCTCCCTGCACAGTAGGGATAATAGGGTATATGTACGGACTCTTCAACAGAGTCGCCATACTTTCAGTTTATATATTGAGCCATCTTCTTTTGGCTAAGGCGTTTTGTCTTGCTCTCCAATCGAACTACCCACGGCACATTAATTTCATCGCCAACTCTGTGCGGTGTGTACCCTGCCACGAAAAATCGGTTCCCGTTTTCGTCGGTAGCCACTTCGGACACAAATCCTTCTTCCCTCGCCTTGGTATCAGTGTTCTCAATATCAATGTCGGTGGCCATATAATATTTGTGTTTCATCGTTTCGCTGAAGATTTCAATGCTTGTCCCCGTCGCCAATTTGATATGAAAAAAGTATGTGCCTTGCTTTGAACCTCGCTCCACGTCAATACGATTCACAACCATTCTGATAATCTCGGCACGACGAACATCCGACAGGCTATATATATCAACCCATTTCCTCGGTTGTTCTCTGTTCTTAATCTCATTCTCGGTATCATCAATCATAGTCAGCGTGTGGCGTTCCCTGTCCCCCAATTCTCGTTTCTCGGAGTTGATGACGTTGATTTTGGCCTTGTATTGCTCATCGGTCAGAGCGTCGGCATCATACTGATTGTTTGCTTTCCTAATCCGCTTCTGTATATCCTCACGCTCGGCTTCAATGATTTCAAGCTGTTTGCGGTAAGTGGCAATACGCTGGCGCAACTCATCCTTCATTTCGTCTTTGTCAATTTCAAATTCTCGTTGATATTTGTCTGCCAACCATAGCAGAAGGCTGTCCACAACATTGATGTTTAGGGTTCCCCTGTCGTCCGCGCTCTTGTATGCACCATCGCGATTGGTAATGTGCATTTTAAGACCGTTATGATATAGTATATGCTTGCCATACCAGATAAGACCGTCATTGTACTGATAGCGTATTTCCGTGTGGCTTGACCTCAACCGTTCCTGTGCTTGCTCATACTCCTCACGGCTTACGATGGCAGGATACACAACGCTACCTGTGTAGTCTGTATCATTTAGTATTTTCCATACAAAACAGCAGTTTCCGCGTTTCCCTTTGCGGTTTTTGATACCCTCGTCTCGGAGTTGCCTTCCAATGGCATTGGCTGGCATCCGCTGGTCAATGTACATTTTGTAGATACGGCGTACCAATGCGGCCTCCTCTTCGTTGATGACGGCCTTGTACCGTCTGCCGTTCTTAACTTTGTCCCACCCAAATTTTGGGGCGTGGGTCAGGTGTCCTTGCGCCTTGCAGGTTGCCCTTCCTGTCGCACAACGCTCTTTTCTCAAACTTCCCTCATTCTCGGCCATACTGGCCATAACGCCGAAAATCATATTTGCGTTTCGGTCGATTTGCCAGTCGTCAGTGAAACATTTGATGGCAGGGTTAATACAGACCAACTGAATGTGACGTTCAAGTAAGTAATCACGGATTGCAAAGGTGTCGGAGGCTCTTCGGCTTAATCGGGAAAGTTCGTGTACATACACCGCTTTAACATTGTGGGTCTCAATGTATGCCTTCATCTCGTTAATGCCCTCACGCTCGGCCATACTCAACAATACTCCGCTTTCCTTCTTCCCAATCTCTTTTACTTGGTCGGGGGTGTAACCGTCAATTGCCAAAACTCTGTTTAGTACATCCTCCTGTCGGGTCAAGTCCTGCTTTTCAGTCGATACTCTGTAAAATGCAATCACTTTTACATCCTCAACACCCGTCTCGGTGGTGGGCTTGTTTTCGTTTCTGTTCGTTTTCATTGCTATATATTATAATCGGTTTAACATTCGGAGCCGTGTCTGCTCTCTCCCTCAATCCAATCGCAAATATACAACAATTTTTGGAAGATTAAAAAAGTACATCTTTTGTTATATACCTTGTTGCTGTTAGGAATGTGAGAAACTCTTAATTGTAATGCAAGAATGGGTATAATGGTTCGCGCGTTTAGCGTGGACTGTTTCCACATCTACATTACAAGGGTATTTCTCACAACCTCTAACAGAAGAAGTGGTATACGGTGCCACGCTTCTTTAATTATTGCTCAACGCGGCACGGACGAGCAGAACTAAAACATCAAACAAAATGAAAAATAAATTCAAACAAATTGGATTGATAGTGTTTTCACTGACTATGTGTGCGTGTAATCAGAGTGGGCAAACTGTGCCACTGGATAGCATTGCCGTAGAAGAACCGATTGAAATATCTTTAAAGACCAGTCTTTATCAGGAATGGTTGAATGATTATCAAGAGAAAAATCCTCAATGGTATAAAACGGACAAAAACAGACGTGCTTTTGTGAAGGATTTTGAAAAAAACATTGTCTCAAATATCGATTTTGCGAAATCTGTCTGTGATGATAACAGAAGTAAAATTGTTAATAAAGAGTATATTTCAGGCAACGACGAGGGCGATAAATTATATGCTTTTGAATATAAGATAAAGTTTAATTTGCCTGTACCTATTCCCGATGGCTCTTCCGAAGGAATATCTTATATTTATATGCGTTATGGAATAATGAGTCTCATTCCGAGAAATGCATCCTCAGAATACCCTTATACGGCTGATGCAAATTATGCTGAAAGGTTTGATAAACATGTTCCAGATAGGTGGAAACTTGAAATGGGAACATATTTCATAGGAAATAAGGTAGATTGATAAGGCCACACAGGCGCGTTTATAACACGAAACGATATGGAAATATTCCGTTGTGGTGCGACGGCGTGCTAAGCTGAAATTGTTCGGTATTGAAACGGTCGCCGCGAGGACGAAACGAAAATGAAACGGGGCTGGCGTGGGTGATTTTATTCTCCGATTATTTGTAGGGAGAATATTGTA
>AUXO016768910.1_pt1 | contig 10844 bp, 6 predicted proteins | sample 768731 | NCBI WGS metagenome assembly AUXO01 (sample SAMN02715735, study PRJNA202380) | gut metagenome | biome: sheep rumen | host: Ovis aries | place: New Zealand: Palmerston North
ATATATTTTGCCCCTTCTGAATTAATTTCATTATCACTAATATTTAATTTAGTTATTGAATTATTAATTTCTAGTGCATCACCAATATATTTTGCACCTTCTGAATCAATATCATTATCACAAATAATTAAATCAGTTAATGAATTATTAATTTTTAAAGCTTCACTTAAATATTTTGCCCCTTCTGAATCAATATTATTATAACAAATTTCTAAATAAGTTAAAGAAGAATTAATTTTTAAAGCTTCACTAATATATTTTAATTCTTCTGAATTAATATTACAATCACAAAAAATTAATTTAGTTATAAAAGAATTAATTTTTAAAGCCTCACTAAAATATAGTGCATATTCTTTTTCAATATCACTACCACAAAAGTTTACTTTAGTTATAGAAGAATTAGATTTTAATGCATTACTAATATATATTATTTCTTCTAAAGTAAGTTTTATAGCAATTAAATCTAATTTTATTAATGTATTATTAGTAATAAATTTCTTAATGTTTTCTATACTCATTTAAATAGTAATTAATGAATATTTTATAATAATAAGTATTTTATTCATTTTTTTAAAATAAATAAAATATTATAAATATTCATTAATAACTAAAGAAATTTTATTCTAATGGAATATTATTATTAAAGTTAAGATTTAAGTTAGTTAAAGAAGAATTATTCTTTATGGCTTCAATAAAATATGGTATATCTTCTGATTTAATATCATTACTACAAAGATATAAATTAGTTAATGAGTTATTAATTTTTAGTGAATCACAAATATATTTTGCTCCTTCTGAATTAATTTCATTACAACAAAGATTTAATTTAATTAAAGTAGAATTACCTTTTAAAGCATCACTAATATATTTTGTTCCTTCTAATTTAATATCATTATTAGCAACAGATAACTTAGTTAAAGTAGAATTAATTTTTAAAGCATCACTAATATATTTTGTTCCTTCTGATTTAATATCATTAGTGCAAATATTTAATTTAATTAAAGAAGTATTGATTTTTAAAGAATCGCTAATATATTTTATACCTTCTGATTTAATATCATTACTACGAAGATTTAATTTTAGTAATGAATTATTAATTTTTAAAGCATCGCTAATATATTTTATACCCTCTGATTTAATATCATTACTACGAAGATTTAATTTTAGTAATGAATTATTAATTTTTAAAGCATCACTTACGTATTTTGCACCAATTGGGCCAATTCTATTATATTTAAGTTCTAAAATAATTAAAGATGAATTATATTTTAAACCATCACTAATATATTTTACTCCATCTGAATTAATTTTATTTACATTAAGATTTAATTTAGTTAATGAATTATTAATTTTTAAAGTTTCACTAAGATATCTTAATTCTTCTGAATTAATATTATTAGTATCAAGTATTAATTCATTTAATGAAAAATTAATTGTTAAGGCATTACTAATATATTTTAATATTTCTGAGTTAATAAAACTATCACGAAGATTTAACTTAATTAATGAACTATTATTTTTTAATGATTCATTTAAGTATTTTACTCCTTCTAATTCAATACTATTATAACTAATATTTAAATTAATTAATGAATTATTAATTTTTAAAGCATCACTTAAATATTTTATTTCTTTTGAATTAATTTTATTACAACCAATATTTAATTTAGTTAAAGTAGAATTAATTTTTAAAGCATCACTAAGATATTTTGCACCTTCTGAATAAATATAATTACCATCAAGATTTAAAGTAATTAAAGTAGAATTAACTTTTAAAGCCTCACTAAGATATTTTGCCCCATCTGAATTAATATTATTAAAACTAATATCTAAATTAATTAAAGAAGAATTAAATTTTAATGATTCACTAAGATATTTTATTGCAATAGATGTATCAGAATTAAAATTATTTTTACCAAGATTTAATTTAGTTAAAGTAGAATTAATTTTTAAAGTTTCGCTAATATATTTTATTCCTATTAAATCAATTTCATTAAAATTAATATTTAAATTAATTAAAGAATTATTGATTTTTAAAGCTTCGCTAATATATTTTAAACCTTCTGAATTAATATTATTATGACTAAGATTTAATTTAGTTAAGGTATTATTTATTTTTAATAATTTACTAAGATATATAATATCATCTAAATTAATATAGTTATAAATTAAATTTAATTTTGTTAATTTATTATCATTAAGTAATTTCTTAATTTTGTTGATATTCATTTTAAGTAATAATTAATAATTATAATAAAATTATAATTATTATTATAATCAATTTTTAAATTACTTAATTTAAAAATATTTATGATAAAATAGAATTATGATTTAAATTATGATATTTTACTTTTATATCTACTATTAAATATCTGATATTAAATATCTACTATTAAATATCTACTATTAAATATCTACTATTAAAGAAATTATATATTTACTAAAATGTTTTCATAAATTAATAATTTAATAAATTTACTAAATTTAATTTTAGAAAAGATTAATAAATTTACTAAATTTAATTTTAGTAAAGGATTACTAATTTTACAATAACTTATATTTAATTTTAGAAAAAAGAATAATAAATTTATAATAACTTAAATTAGTAATATAAAAGATTACTAATTTTACAATAACTTATATTTAATTTTAGTATTATAAAAGATTAATAAGTTTATTATATTTAATTTTAGAAAAGATTAATAAGTTTATTATATTTAATTTTAGTAAAGGATTACTAATTTTACAATAACTTATATTTAATTTTAGAAAAAAGATTAATAAATTTATAATAACTTAAATTAGTAATATAAAAGATTAATAAATTTATAATAACTTAAATTAGTAATATAAAAGATTACTAATTTTACAATAACTTATATTTAATTTTAGTAAAAAGATTAATAAATTTACAATAAATCATATTTAATTTTAATAATATATCATCATTAAAAAATATTTTAATTTTATCTATCTTATATTTGAAATCATTATTTAATAGAAATATGTATAATAATTATAATTAATATCTTATCTAATTTTTTAAAAAGTATTTAATTTTTGTAATAAAAATTAGAATTATTATTTTAATAATAATTCTGTCATTATTGAATTATGATTTAATAATTCACTATTATATTTTGGTTTTTTGAATAAATATTATTGTAAAAAAGTCAATTGATGAATTATTAATTTTTAGTGTATAATTAAGAATATTTTCTCCCTTTATAATTAAATATAAGTTTTAAAATAATTAAAGATAAATTAATTTTTAGTATCTCATTAATATAATGTATAACTTTATAAATTAATTTTATTATTACTAAGATTTAATTTAGTTACCGAAGAATTATTTTGTAATATATTTTATTTTTTCTTACTATTACTTAAATCTAATTTTTTAATCTTTAAGTTTAATTTCTTTTATACAATAATCATTAATTAATAAATATGTAATAATATTAATTATTATTTTTAATCAAAATATTTTTTAACAAGTTATTATTTTAAATAAAAAATAAATTATTTTTTACAATAATAATTTAGTTAATGTAGAATTATGATTTAATGCTTCACTAAGATATTTCTTTTCTTCTGTTTCAATGTTATTTTGATAAAGATTTAATTTAGTTAAAGAATTATTATTTTTTAATATATCACTAAGATATTTAATACATTCTGAATTAATTTTATTATAACTAAGATTTAAATTAATTAAAGAAGAATTAATTATTAAAGCTTCACTAAGACATTTAATACAGTCTGAATTAATTTCATTATCACAAAGAGTTAATTTAGTTAAAGTAGAATTAATTTTTAAAGCATCACTAATATAAGGTATTCCTTCTGAATAAATATAATTATCCTCAAGATTTAAATTAATTAAAGAAGAATTAATTTTTAAAGCATCACTAAGATATTTTGCACCTTCTGTTGCAATTTCATTACCACAAATATTTAATTTAGTTAAAGAAGAATTAATTTTTAAAGCTTCACTAATATAGGGTATTCCTTCTGAATAAATATAATTACCCTCAAGAGTTAATTTAGTTAAAGAAGAATTAATTTTTAGTGCATCGCTAATATATTTTGTCCCTTCTAAATCAATATCATTATAACTAAGATTTATCTTAAGTAAAGAAGAATTAATTTTTAAAACTTCGCTAATATATTTTATTCCTGTCGTATCAATATTATTAAATCTAATATTTAAATTAAGTAAAGAAGAATTAATTTTTAATGCATCACTAATATATTTTGCTCCGTCTGAATTAATTTGATTATTACTAAGATTTAATGTAGTTAATGAATTATTGATTTTTAAAGCATCACTAATATATTTTGCTCCTTCTGAATTAATTTTATTATCCCTAAGATTTAATTTAGTTAATGAAGAATTATTTTGTAATATATTACAAATATATTTTATGTCTTCTAAATTAATATTACTATTACTTAAATCTAATGTTATTGTATCAATAGTAAGATTAATTTTTTTACTACTCATTATTTAATAATTGATAAATATATATAGTAATAAAAAAATAATTATTGATTTCAATTTTTAAAATTGAAATCAAACTATTTTTAATAAAAAATATTTTGATATTTTTATAAGTAAGATTTAAATAAATTATGAATTATGAATGATTTTTACAATAATATTTCTTTATGATTTAATATATATCTATTTGATAGTTTCTAATTTAATTTTAGTATATATAATATTTAAAATAAAGAAGAATTAATTGTTAATATATCGATAATATAGTTGATACTTTTTGAATTAATTTTATTATTAAGGTTTAATTTAGTAAGTATTAATTATTAATGTATCATTGATATAAATTATATATTCTGAGTTAATTACTAATCATATTTAAAATACTAAAAAAAAATTAATTGTTAATACATCGATAATTATTTAATACATTCTGATTTACTTATTAATCATATTTAAAATACTAAAAAAAATTAATTGTTAATACATCGATAATTATTTAATACATGCTGAGTTAATTATTAATTAGATTTAAAATACTAAAAAAAATTAATTATTAATGTATCATTGATATAATTTACATCTTCTGAATTAATTTTATTATATTTAAGATTTAAAAAAATATTAGATAGTAAAGTTAATATATTTAATACATTCTAAATTAATTTTATTATAATTAATATCTAAATTAATTAATGAATTATTAATTTTTAGGGCATTACTAAAAATACTTTACCCAATAATGTATTAAATTTATTCATAATAATTAATTTAATTAATATAGAATTTATTTTGTAATTTCTCTTTTAAATATTTTATTTCCTTCTGTATACATATAAGTAAGTTTAAGTTTTAAATTAATTGCTGGAATTATTAAGAATACTTAATATATTTTAAATCAATATAATTTGTTAAGTCTAATTTTATTCATGTATTACTATTAAAGTAAATATTTTATAAATTCATTTATACTTAAATTCATATTTGTTAATATATAAATAATATGCTACAATATATATTGTTTTATTTATTTTATAAAAATAAATAAATTATTATAATAATAATGTTGTTAATGTAGTATTATAATTCAATACATTAATAAAATGTTTTATTAATATATCATTATCAATATTAGTATGTTTAAGATTTAATTTAGTTAATGTTGAATTAATTTTTAATGATTCACTCAAATATTTTATTCCTTCTAATTCAATTTTATTATGACTAATATCTAAATCAATTAAAGAAGAATTAATTTTTAATGATTCACTAAGATATTTTACTCCTGATGAATCAATATGATTATAATATAGATTTAATTTAGTTAATGTTGAATTAATTTTTAAAGCATCACTAATATATTTTATTCCTTCAGAATTAATATTAATATAACTAATATCTAAATCAATTAAAGAAGAATTGATTTTTAATGATTCACTTAAATATTTTAATCTTTTAGAATCAATATAATTATTACAAATATTTAAATTAATTAAAGTAGAATTAATTTTTAAAGCATCACTAAGATATTTTGCCCCTTCTAAAGTAATATAATTACTAGTAAGATTTAAATCAGTTAAAGAAGAATTAATTTTTAATGATTCATTTAAATATTTTACTCCTTCTGATGTAATATTATTATAACTAAAATCTAAACTAATTAATGAATTATTTATTTTTAACATATCACTAAAATATTTTATACATTCTGAATTAATTTTATTACTATAACAATATAAATTAGTTAATGTAAAATTATTTTTTAAAGATTCACTAAGATATTTTATACCTTCTATATCAATATTATTATAACTAATATTTAAAGTAGTTAATATAGAATTATTTGTTAATGATTCACTAAAATATTTTATTCCTTCAGAATTAATATAATTATCACTAATATCTAAAATAGATAAAGAAGAATTGATTTTTAAAGCATCGCTTAAATATTTTATACCTTCTGTATTAATACCATTGCATCCAACATCTAAAATAGATAAAGAAGAATTGATTTTTAAAGCATCGCTTAAATATTTTATACCTTCTGATTTAATATTATTATTTCTAATATTTAAATTAGTCAAATATGAATTAATTTTTAATGATTCACTAATATATTTTGCACCTTCTAAATTAATTTTATTACAAAAAATATTTAAATCAATTAATGATGAATTAATTTGTAGTGCTTCACTTAGATATTTTGCACCTTCTAATTCAATAATATTATCATTAATTCTTAATTTAGTTAATGTAGAATTACTTTTTAATGATTCACTGATATATTTTATTCCTTTTGAATCAATAAAATTATAATCAAGATTTAATTCTATTAATGAATTATTAATTTTTAGGGCTTCACTAATATATTTTGCCCCAAGTGTTTTAATGTTATTATATTCAAGATATAAACAAGTTAAACAAGAATTATATTTTAATGCTTCACTTAGATATCGTGTTCCTTCTGAACCAATATTATTATTATCAATATCTAAATTAAGTAATGAAGAATTAACTAATAATGCTTTACTAATATATTTTATTTATTCTACATTAATATTATTATGACTAATATTTAATTTAGTTAAAGAAGAATTGATTTGTAATATTTCACTTAAATATTTTATTTCGTTAAAACTAATATTATAATTATTTAAATTTAATTCTAATAATGTAGCATCATTATTAATCAATAATTCTATAATTTTTGATATATTTAATTTCATAATTGAATTTTTAAAATTAATTTTATTATTATTTAAATAATAATAAAATAATTTATTCATTTTTTAAAATAAAAATCAAATAATAATAAATAATAATCAAATAATAATCAAATAATAAGAAGATATTTTATATTTTTTTTAATTTTATTGAATAATGTGTAAATTAATTTTTCTAATTAATTTTTCTGATTAATTCTCAAATTTATTAAAGTAATTATTGATTGATTCTCAAATTTATTAAAGTAAAATTATAGATTAATTCTCAAATTTATTAAAGTAATTCTCTAATTAATTTTCTGATTAATTATCAACTTCTTTAAATTAATTATAGATTAATTCTCTAATTAATTATCAACTTCTTTAAATTAATTATAGATTAATTTTCTGATTAATTTCTCTAATTAATTTTCAATTTCATTAAATTAATTTCTCTAATTAATTCTCAATTTCATTAAATTAATCTTATAATTAATTCTCAATTTCATTAAATTAATTTTCTGATTAATTTTCAATTTCATTAAATTAATTTTCTAATTAATTTTCAAATTTATTAAATTAATTTTCTAATTAATTCTCAATTTCTTTAAATTATTTTTTCTTTTTATTTAATCCGGGATAAGGTGTTAAGAAATCAATAATAAAATTATTATTTTCATCTTGTTCAAAAATTAATTCATCATTTTCTTTATGATACTTAATTTTACCAACAAGATATTTATAATTATAATTATATACAGCCCCACTTGTTTTATTTAACCAATAAAAATCAGGTTGTGAATATATATTATTATCAATGTCTTCTAAAATTACAGCAGAAATTTTATAAACAGTTTCTGTTTTTACTATATTATTATTAGCATTTAATCCTGAATTAATTAATAAATCTTCATCAATTCTTTCTCTATATGCTGGTAAAATATCTTTTGTTAATAAAGAAGATTCATCAAAATTAAAACATTTTAAATCTTTATTATTAATAATATTATTTTGTTTATTTAATTCACAATCAACCGCAACTTCTTTAATAGCATGTAAAAACTGATTAATTGTATTTTCTTTATTTTTAGCTAATTCTTCAATATATTCATCTGTTGTTTTGTTATCTATATTTTTTTTACCAAATGTCATTTTATATCTATATATATCAACAACTCTTTCTTCTTTTGGTAATAATTTATGTGAACATCGACGCACACCTCGGCCGATAACTTGTTCCATAAGTGCTTCGTTCCAATGTGGTTCGGCGATATGTATTTGTCTAACATTTAATAAAGTAATGCCTTCTGAACCTGCTTGTGAAAGTAATATTGCTTTTATTAATTTTCCATGCTTATTTTCTTCTTTATTATAAATTTCTTTATATAAAGTCCTAACTTTATCTTCAATTGTGCCATTATACTCAGCATATCTTTTATAATCGTCTTTTTGATTAATTTTTTTTGTATCATAATTTATAAAACCAAAACATGATAAATATATTTTTAATGTTGCTATACCTTCCATACGCACATAAGTAGTATATATAATTGTTGGGCCGGGTGAATTATATAAATATAACATCATACACGTATATTTTGGGGAGTATTTATATAATTCGATTAATAAATGTGATGCTTTATTTTCTTTTATATATTTTTCTATAATTTTATTTGCTTTAATAGTATCTGATTTATTTTTTTGGACTTGTTCATTAGATAATTGTTTATTTTGTAATTCTTGATATATTTTAATTAAATTATCGAAATCTTGCAATACTGTATGATTATTTTTTTTATCTTCTTCATTTACTTCATCAAAATATTCTTTAACAGTATCTATATATTTTTTTAAAGCTAATTCATATTTTTCTTTATTAATATTGAAAATATTACGTTCAGTTAATTCTTTATTTTCTTTACCTTTCATAAAATCATCAACATCTTTTTCAGATAAATTAAAATCATTAGGTCTTGGTCTTGAAGTTCCATTAATATTATGTATAGTTGGGAATACAAAATTACATGCATTACGTGTATATACTCGATATAATTTATTGAATTTTTTATTTTTTTGTATTTGTTTTGCTTCTTTAGCAGCAAATACATCATAAATAGATTTTTGATATGTTCTCATTTTAATATTAATATAATGTATATTTTTTTTAGCAAATGCAGCTGGGTCAGAAGAATCAAAATAAGATACTAAACCTAATATTCTTCTTTGGAATAAATTTAATTTATCTTGCGAAACTGTATATTTTTTTTCTTCTTCTGGTGCTAAATTATTATCTGTGGTTAAAAAAATATTATTAAATTCTGCTTCTTTTTCTGGCAATACACCGGGTTTTAATAGATTAAATAATAAAGAAAATTCAAATGGTGAATTAATACCGGGGGTGGCTGAAATTGCAATTATTCTTGTTCCAATATTATCTTTTTTTTCTGATAATAATGCATTATATATTTGTAAACTTTGTCCAATTTTCATATTTACTACACTATTATAAACAGCCCTAATAAAATTATGGGCTTCATCTATTATATAAAAATTTTTCTTATTAGTATCTATTGATTTATGAATTTCTTGAAAATGTTGCCATGCTGTAGGTGAATTATATGAAATAAATTTTATATCTCTAATTCTATTATCTTTTTCATCCATAGATAACCATTTATTTAATTCACTTAACCATTCTGATTTAATAGATGATTTTAATAATATAATAACATTCCATAAATCAGAATATTTATATAAATTATTATATACTTCTATAGTTGTAGCTGTCTTTCCTGAACCTACACCATGATATAATAATATACTATTAAATTGTGAATTATAATCTAAATATTTAGAAATAAATTGTTGATAAGGACGTAATTGTTTCTTTTTAATAGTTGGATTACAAACATCTTCTTCTACACTAGATGGTTTAAACATATATTTATTATATTTATACATAATCCACGAAGGAAATATTTTTCCATTTTGTAATAAAATAGGTTCATTAAAATTATTCATTTAGTAATTTATATTAATACAATTTAAAAGAAAAAATAATAAAATCATTTGAAATTATTAATGATTAAATTGAAGATTAATTATTTGAGTAATTTATTAATTATTTAATAATTAATAAAAGTTTATTTATGAAATTATTTTATTAATTTAGTGTAGTTATTAATTTAGTAATTATTAATTTAGTTTATTAATTAATAATATTTTTTCAAATAAATTTTTTTAGTAAATCATTTAATTTATTAATGAATAATATTAACAATAAATTTATAAAGTTATTTTAATAAATCTATTAATTTATTAATGAATAATATTAATAATAAATTTATAAAGTTATTTTAATAAATCTATTAATTTATTAATGAATAATATTAACAATAAATTTATAAAGTTATTTTAATAAATCATTTAATTTATTAATGAATAATATTAATGATAAATTTATAAAGTTATTTTAATAAATCATTTAATTTATTAAAGAATAATATTAACAATAAATTTATAAAGTTATTTTAATAAATCTATTAATTTATTAATGAATAATATTAATAATAAATTTATAAAGTTATTTTAATAAATCTATTAATTTATTAATGAATAATATTAATAATAAATTTATAAAG
>AUXO018687727.1_pt1 | contig 10844 bp, 21 predicted proteins | sample 768731 | NCBI WGS metagenome assembly AUXO01 (sample SAMN02715735, study PRJNA202380) | gut metagenome | biome: sheep rumen | host: Ovis aries | place: New Zealand: Palmerston North
TTCTTTGAAAATCAACAAGTTGCATATTGGCAACTTCAGAGAGTTCAATCTGGCCAATATCAGATCGTAGGTCGAATATTTGCACAATCGTAGTGAATATATTGTGTAAGTACTAGTTGAAAAGACACAATAAATGAAGTAGAATATGTAGTTAGATATGCTCATTTCAAATTAGCTTTAAAAACACTTCTTAAAGTCAATAATTGATCTGACATGACAAAATGTCAGTTTTCATGACATAGAAGTATTATTGAAGATATTTGAATGTGTATATACTGACAAGCATATGACAATTTGTCAAAATGATAGTTAAAGATGTCATTTTGAAAAAATTTTTAGAAATAATTTTGATGAAAAGGGAAGAGAAAGAGAGGACATGACCATCTTCTACCTTTATCCTTATTTCCTCAATTTTTTATTTTTTTACCAAATTGTCGGCTATACATATCATACTTTATTTTTCTTGATTAAGAAAGTCCTTTAATTTCCATGTAAAAATAGTAAACTTGCCAAGGGATTAATTTCCCTAAAAAGACCACGAGAGTTGGTGGTCTTTATTTAATGCAGCCAATATATAATATTGAGAGTCCAAAGCCTCTATAAATTGCAGATGGAATAAACACATTATCAACTCAAATCAGTAAGCACAATGGCAAATAAAAAATTTAATGGAGATATTCATATTTCCAGAAAAACAGTAATAGGAGAATCTTCTAATGCTGCAAAAATAGCACGTCAAGATATGCAGAAAGAGCATATTACGCCTCTCACTGAGAAGGAAGTATTTACTCCTGAAGAATTGGACGAACTTTATGCTCATGATCCTGATGAGCCTTGGTGGAACAGATAAAATTTAAAAGCTATGAAATATATTATGTATATTATTGCAGTAATTGTCTGTATTCCCATTGCAATTTTTGAAACTATTTGGGAATTATCTCATTTTCTTTTTGGGTGTATTTTACTTATCTTAACAATTTGGTTTTATCCATTTTGGAAGGCAAAGTATCAAAATTTTCTTTATGCTTGTTTAAATATTGAATTTGTGTTGGTAAGTCAAGTTTGGAGGAAATATACTTCTAAATAATAAATCAAATGAATATCATCGATATTATTAAGGCATCTGTAAAAGATCCAAGAGAAGTAGATCAAATCATAAGTAGCTTATATGTTCCAGTTCAATGGCCAGAATCTCAATCTTTAATGGAAAAAGAGGGATTTTTAGAGAACTGTCATCTTATTAATGATACTACAGGTTATCAGCAATTTGGTGATAGTGCCTATATGGTCAATCTAAAGTGGTTAAACTCTTTGTCGTAAGGAGTATAAAATGAACTTGGTTAGTCACTAGGATACGACTATGTGCATTTCTTATTCTGACGTAAAGCATATTCAGAATAAGAACAAGGATTAATATTAAATAGTTTAGCTTGTTTATAGTAGGTGAATAATAGTAGCTGAATTCTTTAAAACAAGACTGGTAAGTGATGAACCAGAATACAAGAAATCACAGTTCTAGGATAAAAATATAAGTCTCTAACCTAGTAGAGTAAAAGACAATGATTAAGTACGGCAAAAAAGAACGTATTGGAGATTACACTTTCACTCATGAAACCCATAAAGAAGTGCCTGAAGGCTGGACTATCCAGACTAAAGGAAATCGTCACGGCCAAATTGAGGATATGAGTCCTCGCCAGGTCGACGGTGTGGATCTCTACAGTAAGTATTATCATCGAGACGCAAGGACATTTGTCCCGAAGTATCTTGCTGATGTGCTCGCCCTGAACGCTCGTCGATTGGCTCGAGCTATGAACAAATAAGCTAATAGGTCACCAAAAAACTCAATATAAAATATTCCGAAAGAAAAGAAAGGCTGGTGAGATAGTATCAAATAGCCAGAAGAACATAGCCGCGGAATTTCCAAGATGTTGAGGACGCCAGTTTCTTAGACTTACATAAGTAAGAAGAGGATGAAAACTCTATAAAAGAGATAATATATTACCTGTTCTAAGTTTTAGGCGTAAAACACAAAATACTCAAAATTTTTACTTGTAGAATAAATAACTGTATAATGTCTACGAGGTCCAAGTTAGTTGATGAGAACTAGCCTGCGCAGCTAGTGCATGTAGTGATTAACATATTATCATATAGTTGCAAATGTATGATAACTAACGGGCAATGTTTGTAGAAGAATTTCACCATAAATGCCAAACTAGTAGCATTTATTAGGTATTAAAAAAGGAGATGAACAGTAAGCCTTTTATTTTTTTAACAGCAACTTAAGAATATGGAAATAAATAAGGACAAAGCAATTTCTAATATAAAAGATGAGTATGCAGCTCATTGTACAAGAATAGTACAATCATTAATTGACCATTTAGCGTATTCAGTTGCCGACATTGAAAGTTGGGATGAATTAACTGAAGCGGAGAAGAAAATTATTCCAAAAGAAATTTTTGATAATTTTGTTTAATATGGAATATACCTGTAAAATCTGTGGTAAAACAGATGAATCCGATCATTGGGTAAATGGTCAAGAAATGCTTGATAACAAACTTTGTTTTGATTGTAATTTTTGGATGAGTCATCATAAAGATGATATGACTAATCGTAAAGATCATAAGTTTGTTATTGCAAGTGGTGTTCATTATGTAATTGAACCCGAAGACTCAAAAGAAACTTATTTTAGAGGTTTCGGTGGTGCTAAAGTAGAAATTCATTTCTTTGATGGCACTATTGTTACTTCTACTAATCTGTGGTGTAATGGCGATGTCCCTGAAAGATTTAAGAATATTATGCCTGATAACGCAACTATAAAATGGTTATAAAATGACTTTTAAAGATTTAAAATTTAAACCACATCCATTAGCTCCAATGTTTAGTGAACAAGCTAAGCATAATTTTCCTAATGGTTATGGAGTATCCGTCATAAATGGAGTCATGCTTATTGTGATGCTAATACTTACGAAGTTGCTATCATGAAAGATGGCTCTTGTTGTTATACTACTCCTCTTACTAACGACGTATTGGGTTATCAAACTCCTGATGATATCGATAAGATCTTGAAGGAAGTTGAAACCTATAAAGAAAATGAATTTTAAGTGTCTCGTTCGCACATAGGCAACAAAATCTAAGAGTAATCTTAGTTGGCAGCTCGGAATAGACGAGCTTTTTATTAACATTAAAACCCACAATCATGAAAGAAGAAGAATTCAAAATCATCCACAAAAAGCGTATTCGTAGAACAAAAGCTTCGAAAAAACCGCAATTGACCGAAGAAGAACGTCAATTTATCAACGAACATAGAATTAACTGGAACCTTTAAAAACCCCACAACAATGAAAGAATTAATTGAAATGATCATCGGCAATATTTCTCAGAATAAGTTTATTGAAACAATCAATGAACTTTGCACTATAGAGCCTAGTGACTCTGAAAAAGAAGTTGAAGAAAAGCGTCAGAAACTGCTTGCTCTTATGATGATGCGTGTTAAAACGGATCTGCAGAAAGAAGCTGAAAATGACCCGAAACTTGCCGAAAGCCTCAAAATGGCAAAAACCGCAGCTGAAAACGCTGAAAATGAACGTAATGCGGACGACTTTGTCCGTAATGTTAAAGAGCTTTTCAAAAAGGAGGAATAATGGGTTATACTCGGATTACTCCTGATAAACTTACTGAACAGCTTAATACTATTCGGCAAGTTGTTGAAAAGAATCCCGCGCTTAACTCTAAAAGATTTACTCGCACTGAATTATTAGAACTTCTGGGAAAGAACGGACTTAATGTAAATCCTGTTCTTTGGTCTTGCTTGAAAGAAGTTTTTCATTGCGAGAAAATCAATGGAGTGAATACTTGGACATTTCAAAGAAATGACCGAGGAACTCTTCCTATCTATAAGGGAGTGATTGAGTCAGTTGTTATGAATTATCGTAAGAAAATGAATGACAAGAAATCTCAATCACTCTCTGTGGATTCTGCTATCAAACTTCTTAAAAGTAAAGGCTACAAAATTCAGAAGCCGGTTATATCTTATAAGGAGATTTAGTTATGCAACCTAGTAAAAATCTGAATGATACTTTGGATTCTGTAAAGGAAATCTCTGAATTGTATAAAACCAAAACTATCTGTTTTTCTTGTGATGATGAAGTATTAGGAGCATGTCATACTCTTGATACTATTGAGGACTTTGAACGTATGTCTCATGCGATTTATACATTTCTTGAAAGTTCGCTCCATGGGGATTCTACTCAACACAACATTTCAGGAGTTTTGATTAATGCAGTCATGAATTTCTTGACAAAGCATCCAGAAATACTCTTCTAAGCAATAAAGTAATTTCAGAAAACATTTTGATCATCAAGGTTACAATAGGAATCGATGGTCTAAGATAACGGCTTAATCGTGCTGTTTGCAGTATCATGATAAAGTTTGTACAAAAGGAAGATTGAATATGTTGATTTTATATTTGTTGCTTGTAGGAAGACATTATACAAAAACACTGTGATGATTTGAGTATAATTGATTTTTCTACGTAAACTGTCTTGTGCAGTTAAACTAGTAGCCACTAAGTATTATTACTTAGCTGAACGGAATCAGGTATCTAGATGGTATTTGATTGGAATATGAAGGTTCGACTCCTTCCTACTAGTCTACTATTATGCGTAAATGATGTGTTGATTGTGGGAAGGCTAGTCTAATAAGAGAAATCAAGTTAGGCTAGTCTTTTATTTTGAAAGTTCTTTAAATTTATATATTATAAATTAGATAAATATTTGTTTAACTAAATTTTTATATTATGTTAGAATTATTTAAATCTGATTTATAGATATGTGAAGAATATTCAAAATTTATTAATAATCGATATTTCAGAAAAGCATGGTGGAATGTAGGTTTTACATCTAAAAGAGAATAGGAATTACATTATGAAAATACTCCTCGTCCTTGTATAGTGATGAGGCCAGTACGTAATACTTTTCCAGCATATCTTGCTTATTATATTTTAAAGCATAAATTAAATGCTTATGATGCTAGGTAGTATGTTAAAGGATGTATAAACTCTGCGAAAAAGAAATATCCAACAAAAGCTCTAAAAAATTGGATTAGAAGTGAAGTTGATAGGTATTTACAATTATATACTAATTCAACTTATCCTCAATTATATAAACATTTTAAATGAAAGCAAAAGACTTGCGAGTTGGAAATGTTTTCTTATATAACAAAATTAAATATAGAGTTATGGAGAAAATGATTTCTGATATAAAAACATGGAACTTTACATTTAACAAGTGGTCTAGAGTTCCTAACTCAGTAACAGTTAAAAAGATTTCACAGCTATGATAGATATATTTGATATTATCTTGATTGTATTATTAGGATTAACCTGTCTTGGTACACTTACCTTGGCAGGTTTAATTTTATATGATATAATCAAAAACAAACATAATCCGCTTAATGATTTGTGATGATGTACTAGATTTTGTAAATCCTATTATTGACATTCTTCAGAGATGTTATAATAAAGGACAGCAAAATCTATGGCATAAAGCTTCTGATGGTTTACCAACTATCCAAGGAAATTATCTTGTATATACTAAAAAGTATGGTTATTTTGTAGCTACATTAGATAGTATATGGGATGATGTTGAATACTGGATGAGAATAGTAGATCCTACTCAAATAGATCAATTGTAAAAACAATTATAATTGACTATTATGTCTGACACAATTGGTGAAAATAAAATTAAACTAATATCTGATATCCTACAAAACCTGGAATTAGATGAAATTCATAAACTCTTTGAAGATAATCATTGGACATGGTGGAATATTGGTGTTCCTAGTAAAGCAACTATTGCTAAGGAAATTAGTGACAATCTCTCATCAGTATATGATAGAGGTGTAGCTTATCTTCAAAATAGAGTGAAAGCTTATCAAGTGTTTCATACAGATTGCCCGAATGATATAGCCTTAAGAAATATTTTAGAAGATGAGGGCTATACTATATTTCGTATAGAAACTGGACGATTTGAATATCGATATAATCTTGAACGGGAGGATTCTACCATTCGAGAAATTCTTGAAGTTAGACTTGTTCCTATTTCTGTAGAATCTTGGAGTGACGAAATAAACAATATCAAATGATACAGATAGGTAGTTGGATGTTATTCCAAGACAAGGAAGGTAATTGGAAAGAGAGTCAGGTAACTCTTCTTAATGATGAAGGAGATATATTTTATGAGTTAGGATGTCCTAATGATGTAAAACCTATTCCTTTAACCGAAGAAATTCTTTTAAATAACAATTTTGAAAAAGCTGATGAAATGTGTTTTATAGGACCTAATCATATATTGGTAACTCTTTTCCCAGATTATCCAGAAATGATTTACAATGTCCCTGATGCGTATACAGCAGTCAATTGTTATTATGTTCATACACTACAGTTTTATTATAAAGCTGCATTTAATAAAGATTTAAAACTAATTTTTAATGGAAAGAATAATTAATGAAATCCACGAAGAGGATGGTTCTCCCAAGGCTGAAATGGCTGTCGAAAGCCCTTCTATTATAGAGCAATGTACTGAAAACTCTTCAAAAGATGAAGACGAAGATGAAGAAGAGAATGTCGAAGAGAGACCTTCACCTGATGCAGGAGTTGGAGATTACGTTGTAATTGATCGATTTCGGGAATATGATGAATCCCAATATAGATGTTCTTTTACTGAAGAAATGGTAGATCAATACGGCAATAAAGTATTGGTTGTAAAACGTAATTTGTTTGATGGAAAAGATAACGATTGTGTTGAAGATGATTGTCACAAGTATGATTTAGTTGACTTGTATGGCCGAAATATAATGTATACTTGGGCAAGTAGTATGTTTACTCGTATATCATCTCCTGAAGATATAAGACAAAGAACTCTTGAAGGTTTTAGTAGAGAATTACTTGCATTTCATCATTTACTTGAAAATTACTTACTTAGTCCTTTAAAAGTCGGAGTCTATCAATCCAGCAAAATTTATAGTATTATGTTTGATGATAATAGTTGGCATGTTGAAAGTGACTGTAAAGGTGCTATCTTTAATTTCCCTGCCGAAGCTGAAGCTCTAACTTTCTACAGAAACAATTATCGTGATTTTCAAGTAGCAGGAAGACTATTTTAATATGCAAGTTAATGTTGGCCAAATAGAAGACCAAGAGGTAATTTATATCCCTGAAAGAGATGTAATCTTTTGTAAGAATACAGTTGTTCCCTACAATGTTATTCGTCTTCTCCTGAAAAGTTCTTCAAGTCGTGAAGAACTCCCTGAAAAAAATCTAGTAATTACTAAAAATAGTTCTAATGTTTCACTTGGTTGTTTAAATACAACTATGTCTAACATTTGGACTATTGATAAAAATATTAAAAACATAAAATCCTCATGGAAGAAAAGAAATTAATTGGTAGAACTTCTCTCATAAAGCGGAGAACAAACGCTTATGAACAGGAGTCTCGAAGAAAGTTTGTCGAGATTATGAATAATCCTCAGTTTACTTATAGTGACTGTTTGGATTACATCGACACTGAAATTAAGCAAGGTAAGCGTATGGCTCGCTTTGATTATAAACTCCGTTGTTTCAAAAATGATGGAATTTATCAGGTGAGTCAGGCTATCAACAAAGTCTTTGGTGCTGTGAACAGCATGGAAGATAAGAGTCCTTCGGGAGATAGCGATATCCAGACTGTAGATATCTGTCTCTCGGATGGCACTCGTACCAAGGCTCCTTATGGCAAAATTGCCTTGAATGGACTTGGTGAAGACGCTTATATTGACATTAACTATGATACTGATGAGCATATGCTTATCGTAACAGGTAAATGTCAGATGCGTTATACTACAATCATTGACGACATTATGACTCAAGCTAATGAACTTCTTAAGACAAATTCGATCTATAAGAATCAAGCTCTTGAGATCACTGATATCAATGAACCAAAGGTTCTTGATTTGTCTAATATTGACAATCAGCTGATGGTATTAAGCGACAGCACTAAATATGCGCTTCGCCCCATTGAAGCTCGCCTTCTTCAACCTAAAAACTGTGTTAATAAAGGCATTCCTCTCAAGTATGGAGCACTTCTTGAAGGAAATTATGGAACTGGTAAGAGCTTAATTGCATTCAAACTGGCAAAGCAGGCTATTGAGAATGGCTGGATGTTTATCTATCTTAAAGATCCAACTCAGCTTGCAGAAGTTCTTCGTATGTCCCAAGTTATTGACAAGAGTGGCTGGGGTGTTGTTGTCTTCGTTGAAGACGTTGATCAGGTTACTCGTGGTAACAGAGATGCTGCTATGCAGGATATCCTTAACACGCTCGATGGTGGTGATACTAAGGGCATGAATGTCATTAGTCTTTTCACTACTAATCATATTGAGCTTATCGAACCTACTTTCTTGAGAGGTAAGAGAATTGGTTCAATTATTTCTCTTGGTAGTCTTGATAAGAAGACTGCTGATGAATTTATCCGCCGTTCGTTTGCAGAAGAGTGTTATGTCATTAAAGACGATCTCACTGAAGTCTGTGAAATGGTGGAACGTGCCAATATTGTGCCTGCATTCATGGCAGAAATCATTGAATCTGTTAAATCTAATATGATTCTTGATAATGAGTGCGAAGTCAAGGCAGACTACCTTAAGTATGCTATTAAAGCATATGAGCATCAGGTACAATTGGCTCAAACTAAGAACATGTCAGAGACTGTTGAGCAGACTTTCATAAAATCAGCACAACAGCTGTTCTGTAAGGATCCCAAAAATTACCCAGCCTTCATCAAAATGATGGAAGATCATTGTGGTGAAGATATTAAAAACTTCCAGTAATTTTTAACAATTTTTAACTTTGAAGTTGTGGATTCTATATATAATATAGCATATTGAAAATTGATTAATAAGTCCTTCTGCCTGTAAATCAATATGCTAGGTGCGACGTAGGCCGAGCGGCTAAGGTTCCTGCCTTCCAAGCAGGTTTTGGTGAGTTCGACTCTCACACGTCGCTCAAAAGGACATCCTGACAGTCCTTTATGGTAGTATTTTAGGCGAAATGATTAACCTAAATGAAAATTTCATGTTTTACCAAAGGAAATGTGAAACTACTACTGATTGCTGCATGATATTGATTAGTTATTTTATTGTTTGTATTGGACAAAAATCATCTTTGGAGGTTGTAAATTACCTATGAACTATCTACGTATTAAACTCAACACATAAAGAATAAGGAGTTGCTATACGAGAAGAAAATTTTATCGTTAGATATTCTCCTAGTGTCTAACGTATCCGCTTGCTGTAAAGTAATAGGAGAGAATATATCGTTGGTATCAATCGAGCTTAGAAAAAAATTCTTCTAGAATTTAATAAATCCCAAATGGTTAGTCCATGCAACTTGATTGCAAGAAATTTAAGCACGGTTTAGGATTTTCCCATTAGATTTCCCTATACTAATGATATATTCTTCTTTTGTCTAAAAAGTAATTCGTTGACATTTGTAACGTCAAGAATTATGTATTCTTTTAAGATTCTGAAACGGTGCTTGTTCACAAAAACAGTTAGAACTTTAGAATACTGAGGACAGTACTTCATTAACAAAATTAGTAATGTACCATAGAAATATGGGTCTACAGGTGCAAATCCTGTATGAGGTACAATGGTCTTTAAGTATATCCTGAATACTTAGGTTGGCATTATCCATAAATGTACAGGTGTACTAGTAAACCGGAATTGACTAGGGTTTATACCAGACCAGAGGTATACTCATTAAACTGGAGCTCTCTCGACGTCCAGATATAGGAGTAGTGATACTCGAGAGTGAGTACCATATGGGAAGCAGTCCACAGCTCTATATGGTTACAAGGAGGCCTTTCAGTAATGTTTAGGAGTTTTGCTGGGAACTACTTAGAGAAATGCTAAGAAGTAGGTGCGAATCCTACTAATGCTCTGGTGGTGGAATGGTAGACACGAGGGACTTTAAAGATTAAAAACACTTGTAAATCTTATAACTGGAATTTTCTAATAGAAAGTTATTAAAGATTTTTAAGTAAAACATTATGTTTCTATTAAATACTCCATTTTTATTTGGTAGACAATGAAATTGTGTATACCTTTCATTATATGAAAAAGGTAAATTATACAAAAGAATTGTTGGAGGAAAAAGTGAAAGATTGTTATTCTTTTGCTGAACTCTGCAGGAGATTAGGTTTAAAACCAGAAGGTTCTAATCCGAAAACTGTAAGAAAAAAGATGGATGAATTTGGAGTAGATTATTCACATTTTACTGGACAAGGATGGAATACTTATAAACATCCTAAATTTGGTAATGGAATTCCTTTAGAATCTAGTCTTTGTGAACATAGTTCACTTTCTTCATGGAATGTAAAGAAAAGATTATTTGCTCATAAAATAAAGGAAAATAAATGTGAAAAGTGCGGACTTACTGAATGGTAGGGTAAGCCACTTGTATGTGAACTACATCATATAAATGGAGATCCCACTGACAATAGGATAGAAAATTTACAAATTTTATGTCCTAATTGTCATAGTTAGACCGACAATTTTAGAAATAAAAATAGAAACAGGGAGGTAATGAGTGCTCCTGAGGAAACTCAGGAAGTAGAAGCAGGCTAACTCGGTGAAAGCTGTAGCCTCCCAAAAAATAAAATACAGTCAACGCCGAACTAATACAAATGCGTAGAGACTATATACCTGCTACCTAAGTCGTAAGATATGGTAAAGACATAGTCCAATCGGGAGTAAACCCGATGAAAATCCCTTGCCCGCAAGGGCGTGTGGGTTCAAGTCCCACCCGGAGTACT
>AUXO015636058.1_pt1 | contig 10843 bp, 8 predicted proteins | sample 768731 | NCBI WGS metagenome assembly AUXO01 (sample SAMN02715735, study PRJNA202380) | gut metagenome | biome: sheep rumen | host: Ovis aries | place: New Zealand: Palmerston North
CCAATTTCAAGTGCAAGTAAACCATTTTCTTTTAAATAATTTACTGCATTTGTAATGATTTTTCTATATATATTAAGTCCATCTTTTCCGCCATCTAATGCAAGTATAGGTTCTTTTTGGACTTCTTTGCTTAATGAATTTATTTCATCAGTCTCTATATATGGCGGATTAGATACAATCACGTCAAATTCCTTATCTGATATTTTTTCAAATAAATCTGATTCTATAAAAGAAATATTTACGCCATTGTCATTAGCATTTTTTTTTGCAACAGCTAAAGCGCATGTGCTTATATCACTTGCAGTTACCTGTGCATTTTGCATATACTTAGCAATGCTTATAGCAATAGCTCCACTGCCAGTACAAAGGTCTAATACTTTTCCTTCATGGCATCTTTTTAAAACCTCTTCCACTAAAATTTCTGTATCAAATCTGGGTATCAGCACGTTTTCATCGACATAGAAATTAAGTTTCATGAATTCCTTTTTGTGTGTAATGTATTCTAGTGGAATTCCATCTAAAAGCTTCTCAATATTATTACATATAACGGATTCTTGAAAGCTATCAACTGCATCATCAAAATGTGTTACTATATATTCTTTTGGCACTTTTAAAACATGAGAAATTACAAGCCTTGCTTTCAGGCTTGCTTCGTCAATCTGTGCATATTTTAGCTTGTATGTAACTTCTTCTTGAAGCTGTTTAATAGTCATATTTTCTCCGTTTTCTTTAATTAAAATATTTTTGTAGTATTCCTATGATTATAATGTTTTCTTAACATTTATCGTTTGTGTATTGTATGCTAACTCAACATTGTTGTTTTGTAGTATTTCCATAATTGAATAGTTTATATTTTCTTTTATAGCTAAATACTTGTAGTAATTTATTTCTTTTGTATTTGCTATAACTAATAAATCAATACCATTGTCTGATATTCTTTGGAATTTTACCAATATAGTATCTAATATAATTTGCTCATTAGCTTTTAGCATTTTTTCAATTTCTTCTTCCACTTTCTTTGCCTTCTCTAGTTTGGTATCTAATTCAAGTGTTAATTCTATTTGTATTCTTCTGGCATTCATTTCATTGTAATTACTAATATTCGTTTCTACCATTTTCGAATTTGGCACATGCAATAAATCGTTTTCCAATGTTCTAATTATTGTGCTTCTAAATTTTATTTTTTCAACCGTTCCCATAGTATTGTCAAATCCTATAAAATCGCCAACTTTATATGGTTTGTCAAAGAAAATTGTTAAACCTCCTATCAAGCTTTTAGCCGTATCTTGAGCTGCTAAAGTTATAACTATACCAGTTAGTCCAAAACCTGTAATAAATCCTGTAATATCAAATCCTAGCTCTGAAAAAATTAAAAATCCAGCTGCTATATAAATTAATACTCTCACAGCATTTATAATCATTTTATTTGTATTTTCATCAACTTTATTATTTGATTTTAAACGTATTTTTTCAGTTATTGAACTCTTTTTGTCAAGTCCTAGTATAAATGCTTTTGTAACCAATAAAATCATACATATTTTTATAATTTTCCATATAGTATTTTCAAACTCTGCATTAATTGAAATGGATTTTTTAAGGCTTATAAATGCTAATGCTATTCCTGCAAATATAACTAGCATTTTTAGTGGCTTATAGAATGAACTGTTCTTAGGCGTAGTTTCTTTCTTCTTTTCTTTAATAGATAGCAGTCTTATAGTTAAACTTGCCACAGGCCCGCTTAAAATAAAAAATATAGCAATTTGTATTGATGCATATAGTATTTGTTTTGCTGTTTGCGCATCAATGTTTTTTATAAAATCAATAATAAAATCCATTTTTAATTTCCTTTCAGTTAAATTGCTAAATTATAAAATATTTATTGATGTTCTATTTATTTCACTTTTTATTCAAGAGAAATGTGGAACCATTAGAACAATCCTTAATGTTTCGTTACATTACTACTGTTTCATGTGGTTTGCCTGCTTCGCTTGCAGCTTCTTCTCCTATAATTATTTTCACTTCTCCTGAAAGTGTAACAAGTGGTATTAAATTACCATATACTTCATCAGGATATGCAGAATCAAATAGGCTTCCACAGCTTATATAATTATTATAGTCAATATGATATAATCCAAAATCAACTTCTCCATACCATTTGGTATCTAAGCCTCTTGTAGCCAAATATCCATATTGTCCCCAAGTAATAATATCATATATTTTAGGGTCAATAAAATCTGTTCTTTTATAGCCAACATTCCAAGCACCACTTTCTGTATATGATATAGTACTAGTTTTTATATCTTTATATCCCATTGATGTAGCACTAGACTCAAATGTTGCTGCCGTGTAGTACTTATCTTCCAATTTGGTTGAAACATATTGAAATAGCTTTGGTTGCCTATGTATTTTATTCTTAAGGCTATAAGTAACGGTCAAGCCACGTTTGCTTGTAATATTGCCATAGTCTTCCAGCTCTGCTACATGTTCTTCTCTATATTTTACAATTTTTGTTTTTCCTGTTGAGTTTTTAAATGTATCTCCTTTTGTTCCATCAATCAATAAATTCTCAATATCAGAAAATGTCATACTTCTTGCTGTAATTCCCTTTTCTTCATTTGAATAAAGGTAATCACTCATTTCATGCAAAATATATACAGCATTATTCCAACCAATTGCATTTGCAAAGCGAATATTAGTGCGACTATTAGCTAGTTTTTTCACGGGAAACAGTACTATACTTCCGTCAGTATTTTTGCAAATGACTCTCCATATATTATACTCTTGGCTCAACGATTGATTTGAATCGTAGCCTGTATATGCCGAAGTTAAATGAGCTTCATATGGAGGCTTTTCAACTGGTACATATTTTACATAATCGCCGACATTAATATTGCTTCTGTCTGTCGTAGCTTTAAGGATATAATCCATATTCCATGTATCATTTATTCTTTCATCTTCTGTTGATACTTTGTTATTCCACTGTTCTACAGTTTTTTCAGATTTATTTATAGCTCCATCATGGTTGATCGCCAATCCAATTGCAACACCTGTTAAAATTATTACAACAACTACTGTAGTTACCAATGCAACAAGTGTTATTCCTTTTTGTTTGTCTTTTTTCATAATCATAATTTTTCCTCCTTTGTTATTTAAATATAACAATTTTTTTTTGTATATTTTTTTTGCAATGTAATTAAAAAATAAATATAATGACTCTGAAATGGCTATTAATGCTAGTAAAATTAAAATTTGTTTTTCATTTAATTTAGCTATATAAAATATGTCTCTTAGGAAAATAATCTGCATTAAAAACAATGTAATAACAAAAACAAGTAATGCTCCCCTTAATAAGTTAAATGGCCTACATAATTTAAAGAGGAGCGTAAATCCAGTTATCGTTGTTAAGATTACACAAAAAGTAGCATATGTATTGTCATCAAATTTTAGCAAATAGCTAAATAAACCTGCAAATATTATATTGCATACAACTGTTAAAGATGTTGGCAGTGCTCTTGATAATATATTTCTTAAGAATTTTCCTTTTACTCTTGCTTTATTTGGCTGCAGAGCTAAAACAAAAGATGGAATACCAATTGTAACAACATTTATAAGCGAAAACTGTATTGGCTTAAATGGGTATGGCATTGTAATTATTGCAAATAATACTGCTAAAATACTTGCATAAATCGTCTTTGTTAAAAATAATTCAGAAGATCTTTCTATATTATTTATAGTTCTTCTTCCTTCTGCAACAATTTTAGGCATTGATGAAAAATTAGAATTTAGTAAAACAAGCTGTGAAACATTTCTTGCTGCATCACTCCCTGTTGCAATTGCAATGCTACAATCTGCTTCTTTTAGTGCTAGTACATCATTTACTCCATCTCCTGTCATTGCAACTGTATGTCCATTGTCTTTTATGGCCTTAACCAGTTCTTGTTTTTGTGTAGGTGAAACTCTACCGAAAATCGTATATTTTTTTACTATGTCCTTAATTTCACTTTGTTCTATATTTCTCATATCGATATATTTGTCAAAATTTTCTACTCCTGCTCTTTTAGCAATACTAGCAACTGTTATAGGATTATCGCCTGATATTATTTTAATATTAACTCCTTGTTCTTTGAAATATTTTAGTGTATCTCCTGCCTCTTTTCTTATAACATCTTGTAATAATACAAAACCGCAAATTGTAATCTTGCAAGGTAATTGTTTGTTTTCCAATTTTTCTACGCTTTTAGCTAGTACTAACACCCTGCATTCTTCGGAATATTCATCAAGTTTACTTTTATATTTTTCATATTCTTTACCTAAAACGATTTCCGGTGCACCTAAAATATAGCTTCCTTCATCTTCAAAGAATACCGCTGACCATTTCCTTTGAGAAGAAAATGGAACTTTGCCTATTGCATTTAATTTTGCGTTCTTCTTGTACGTTTGCCTTATTGCTTCCATTGTTGGATTTATATCTTCTAATGCAATTGAGAGCTCTCCAAGTATATCTTCAATTTTTTCCTTATCGAAATTTTCTGGTACAATACCTTTTATTTCCATTCTGCCCTCGGTTATTGTTCCAGTTTTATCCAAGCATAAAGTATCAACTCTTGCAAGTGCTTCTATGCAATATAATTCTTGTATTAGAACCTTTGATTTTGAAAGTCTTATACTGCTCACAGCAAGAACCGTACTTGTTAAAAGTATTAGCCCTTCAGGTATCATACCTATAAGTGCTGCTACCGTTTGTAAAATCGCTTGGTCCAAACTTGCACCCATAACTTTTATTTGGTTATATAATAGTATTAAACCTATTGGGAAAATAAAGAATGAAACTGTCTTTATTATTTTATTTAACGAAATCATTATTTCAGACTTTGCCATTTTTATCTGTTTAGCATCATGTCCAATTTTTGCCGTATAATTATCGCCAGCAATATGTTCAACTTTTGCTATGCAGTTGCCACTTACTATAAAGCTTCCTGAAAGCAATAGGTCTCCACTTTTTTTATAAATTGAGTCAGGCTCTCCTGTAATAAATGATTCATTTACTTCAACTTCGCCATCGCAAATAATACAATCGGTAATTATTTGGTTTCCTACATTTAGTTTTATTATATCATCAAGTACTATTTCATTAATTCCTATTTTTTCTTCTTTTGAATTTCTAATTACTGTTGTTTTTGTAGCAGAAACAACAGCCAATTTGTCAATTACTCTTTTAGAATGTATTTCTTGATATGTACTTATTATCGTATTACATGTTATTATTACAAGAAAAAGTAAGTTTTTGTATGATCCTGTGAAAAAAACTGCTATACCCAGTGCAATATTTAAAAGATTAAATACTGTAAATAAGTTTGATATAATAATCGCTTTTATGCTTTTTGTTGGCACTGTGGTATCATAATTTACAAGGCCTTCGTTTTTTCTTGAATCTATTTGTTCGTTGTTTAGTCCTTCATTTATATTTGGATTATATCTTTCAACTTTTGGCATTTTTTCTCCTCTATCGCTACATTTCAGCTATTCTTTTCAATGTAATTCCATGAATCTTTGCACATATCTTCAATAGTTAATTCTGCTGACCACCCTAATTCTTCCTTTGCTTTTTGTGGATTAGCATAGCACATAGCAATATCTCCTGGTCTTCTGTCTACTATTTTATATGCAACTTTTTTGCCTGTTGAACTTTCAAATGCTTTTACCATATCAAGAACACTGTATCCTGTTCCAGTTCCAAGATTATAAATATATAATCCTTTTTGTTCTTTATCTAGTTTTTCTAATGCTTTAATGTGTCCCTTCGCTAGATCCACAACATGTATGTAATCTCTTACTCCTGTTCCATCTGGTGTATTATAATCGTTTCCATATACTGATAATTCATCTAATATTCCCGCAGCTACTCTTGCTACAAATGGCATTAGGTTATTCGGCCTACCTTTTGGTTCTTCTCCGATAAGTCCACTTTTATGTGCACCTACAGGATTAAAATATCTGAGTATTGCAATGTCCCATGTATTATCAGATGCATAAATGTCTTTTAATATTTGTTCTATAAATAATTTTGTAGTTCCATAAGGGTTGGTTGTTCCACCAGTTGGGCAATCCTCTGTAATAGGTATTGTCTTAGGGTCTCCATATACTGTTGCAGATGAGCTAAATACAAATTTCTTTACACCATATTTTTTCATTGTGTCTAATAATACTAAAGCTCCAGAAACATTATTAATATAATATTCTATTGGTTTTGCAGTAGATTCACCAACTGCTTTAAAGCCGGCAAAATTCAGAACTGAATCTATTCTGTTTTCTTCAAATACCTTTTCTAATTTTTCTCTGTCCAAATAGTTAATTTCATAGAACTTAAAATCTTTTCCAGTAATTTTTTTTATTGCATCAAGAGCTTGAGGCTTGCTATTAGAGAAGTCATCAATTACAACAATATCCCTTCCGCTATTAAGCAATTCTACACATGTGTGGCTACCAATAAAGCCAGCACCTCCAGTAACTAAGACAGCCATTTTTTGTTCCTCCTTTTAAATTAATATATTTCTTGATAAATTTGATAGTCTCTTAATATTTTTCTTACATATGTGTTTGTTTCTTTAAACGGTATATTTTCAAGGTCTTTTCCATCATCTCGAATTATACCATTTTTAATCCATTTAGAAACATTCCCAATACCAGCATTGTATGCTGTAAGTGCTAGTGAAATGTTACCATTATAATAACTAACTAAACTTGAAAAATACTTTATTCCAAGCATAATGTTTATTTCAGGTGTAAATAATGATTCTTTAGTTACATCTTTATAAGCGGATTTTAATGCTATTTCTTTTGCAGTATTTTCCATAAGCTGCATAAGGCCAATTGCTCCGCTGTTTGAAACAATGTTTGGTTCAAAATTACTTTCTGCTTTTATAATTGCGTATATAAGTAGTCTATCTATATTATTTTCATATGAATATTTGTCTACATACTCAGAATATTTAATTGGATAAATAATTTTTAATATAATATTTTGAATATTAAAAAGTTTGAATATAAATAGTAACACTATAAGTATTATAACAATCATAAGTATTGTTCTATGAGTCTTTTTCAATTAAATTTTCTCCTTCGTATTCTTTTAGCACTTATTTTGCATCATACCATGTTTTTCCTTCACCGATTTCTGCAATTAATGGCACTTTTAATTTTATAACACTTTCCATACAATTTTTTAATATTTGTTTTACTTGTGTTTTTTCTTCCTCATATGTTTCTATAATTAATTCATCATGGACTTGCAAAATTAGTCTTGATTTTAAATTGTTTTCTTTAAGATTTTTGTATACTTTAACCATTGCAATTTTTATAATATCTGCTGCAGTTCCCTGTATAGGTGTATTCATTGCAATTCTATTTCCAAATTGTCTTACCATATAATTACTTGATGAAATTTCTGGAATATATCTTCTTCTATTAAATAAAGTTTCAACATATCCTTTTTCTTTTGCTTCATTTTCTATATTAGCCATATAGTTTTTTATACCATTATATTTAAACAAATATTGTTCTATATAGTTTTTAGCAACTTTAACAGGTACACCAAGTTGTTCAGATAAACCATAGTCGCTTATTCCATACACTATTCCAAAATTTACTGCTTTAGCATTTGAACGCATTTGCTTAGTTACTTCTTCAATTGGAATGTTAAATACCATAGATGCTGCTTGTTTATGAATATCTTCTCCTTCGTTAAATGCTTTTATCATATTTTCATCATTTGCTATATGTGCAAGAACTCTTAGTTCAATTTGCGAATAATCAGCATCTAGCAGTATTGTTCCTTCGTTTTGGGCCATAAAGGCTTTTCTTAAGTTCTGCCCTAATTCCATTCTAGTTGGTATATTTTGAAGATTTGGATCTGTACTACTAATTCTACCTGTTGCAGTAACTGTCTGGTGAAAATGTGAGTGAATTCTTTTTGTCTTTTCATCAATGCATGGCAAAAGCCCTTCTACAAAAGTAGAGTTTAATTTTGAAATTTGTCTAAATTCTAGTATTTTTTCAATTGCTGGATGTTCTTTTTTTAATTTCTCTAGGACGTCTCCTTCAGTTGAATACCCACTTTTTGTTTTTTTCAAAACTGGTAATTTTAATTTATCAAAAAGGACTTCGCCTAGTTGCTTTGGTGAATTAATGTTAAATTCTTCTCCGCATAAACTGTATATTTCGTTTTTAAGGTTCTCAATTTGTTTCTGTAAATCTATGCCAAATGATTTTAGTTCTTCTTTGTCAACGTACATTCCTTCATATTCCATACTTGCAAGCACTTCAACTAATGGCATTTCAATATTATTAAATAGCTCCCACGCATTTATTTCTTTTAGTTTTCCGCTCAAGCACACTATGTAATTTATATATTGCAAATACATAGGCACATTTACGTTCATCAATTTTTTGCTCTTCTGCATCAAATAAATTCATTTGGTTATTTTCTTTATTATTGCTAAAATTCGATACATCATAATTTAAATATTCTTGACTAAGCTCTTCTATGTTGTACTTTCCCTTAGTAGAATTAATTAGGTAAGCTGCCACATGTATATCAAACATCATGTTTTTAGCGGTTATTTCATTTTCTTTTAAAAATCTCCAGTCTTCCTTTAAGTTAGTTCCACATTTTAAGATATTTGCATTTTCAAATAAATCTTTAAATTTTTCTTTTAAAATTTTGCATGTTAAATTAGTGTAGAGAATTTTATTGTTTTTTTCATCAAATAAATAAATTGCTTTTTCATTTTTTAAGTCTATATAATAATACATTCTTTTTAAATCATTAATTTGTTCTATGATATATGAAAAATCATTTTTTAATTCTTCATATTCAAATTGATAGGAAACTTTTTCCTTTGCACAAGCACCTTCTCCGCAGATTAAATCTATCAATATACTTGTTGAATTTTAAGTTTTTAAATATATCATATACAGCTTGCCTGTCCCATTCTTTTATTTTTATTAAACTTAAGTCATTTAATATGGGAGCGTGTGTATCAATTGTTCCAAGTGTTTTTGATAGTTCTGCTAGCTCTTTATTTGATGCAATCTTTTCTCTTAATTTTCCTTTTAAATCATCTTCATTCTTCTCAATTTTGTTATATAAATTCTCTATTGTGCCGTATTCTTGTATTAAACTAATTGCTGTTTTTTCTCCTATACCAGGGACTCCAGGAATATTGTCTGAGGCATCTCCCATAAGGCCCTTTACTTCAATTAGTTTTATTGGCTCTATTCCATATTCTTTAATAATTTTTTCTCTAGTATAGTCTTCTTCTTCAGTTTTTCCCATTTTTGTTCTAGGTATTCTAACTTTGATGTTTTCTTCAATAAGTTGAAAAGCATCTCTATCTCCTGTTAAAATAGTTACATCTAGCCCTTTTGATTTTCCAAGTTTAGCTAGAGTCCCTAATATGTCGTCTGCCTCATAGCCTTCTTGTTCAATTATAGCCGTATTCATTGCTCTAAGTACATTTTTTAATACTGGCATTTGCTCAGCCAATTCTTCAGGCATTCCTTTTCGTGTACCTTTATACTCTTTGTACATTAAATGTCTTTTTGTAGGAGCTTTTAAATCAAATGCAATTGCAACATATTCTGGTTTAATGTCTTCTATTATTTTAAAATAAATTGCTAAAAAGCCATAAATTCCATTTGTATATATGCCATCTGCCGACATAAGTGCTTTAGTACTCATAATTCCGTAGAAAGCTCTATTTACAATGCTGTTACCATCTATTAAAACAAGTTTATCCAATACTGCTATCCTCCTACTTTTTTAATTAAATCTTTAATTACTTCGCCTGCTAAAATTAGCCCAGCAACTGAAGGTACAAAAGAAATACTTCCAGGAACGTGTTTTTTTGTTTTAATTTTATCATCTTCGTTCTCATAGTTTTCTTTACAATCAATAGGTTCTTCCTTAGAATATACTACTTTAAGCTTTTTTATTCCACGCAATTTAAGTTCTTTTCTCATTACTTTTGCCAATGGACAAACCTTTGTATCATATATGTCTGCTACTTCAAATTTTGTAGGATCTAATTTGTTTCCAGTTCCCATACACGATATTATTGGTATTTCCATCTTACTAGCTCTAATCACTAATTCAATTTTAGCAGTTACAGTGTCTATCGCATCAACAATATAATCTACAGTATTGTCAAATAATTGCTCGCTTTCTGGCATAAAAAAATCTTTATGCACTTCAATATTGGCATTAGGATTTATGTCAAGTATTCTTTCTCTTGCTACATCAACTTTATATTTTCCTATTGTCTTTGTAGTTGCTACGAGTTGTCTATTTATGTTACTTTCGGATACTTTGTCGTTATCTATCAAAATAAAATTGCCAATTCCAGCTCTAGAAAGTGCTTCTACAGCATATGAGCCAACTCCGCCTATCCCAAACACTGCAACTTTTTTCTCTCTCAGTTTTCTTATTACATCTTTACCTACAAGCAGTTCTGCTCTTGAAAATTGATTCAATATAATTCCCCCATTGTAACCTAATTCCATTTATTTAATCTACAAGTTCTGAATCCTGAAGAACTATAATGTTATCATAGTTTTGGTGTATATGTTTTAAAATATCATTATCATCATCCACTAAAACAATTTGTTTGTCCGTTTTATAATTAGTCAAAAATTCCGTTTTAATTTCTTTTGCAGTTTTCCAGTCCTTACTTGCTCTAGAAATTATTACGCGGTTTTCTTTTTTAAAAAATGGGGCATATTGGTCAAGCCATACATTTTTATCTTCAATTTGAGAATCCTCTCTGCATATTGATAGAATTCTAAC
>AUXO016819781.1_pt1 | contig 10842 bp, 1 predicted proteins | sample 768731 | NCBI WGS metagenome assembly AUXO01 (sample SAMN02715735, study PRJNA202380) | gut metagenome | biome: sheep rumen | host: Ovis aries | place: New Zealand: Palmerston North
CGTGAAAGTTTTTTTTCAACGGTTTCCATAACGGTTCTTACCGGATTATCTTTTTCAAGAACAAAATCTTTACTTTCTGACGGCAGTTTCTTTGCAATGTTTTTAAGAATACCAAAAGTTTCTGGAGAAAGTTCTTTTTCATACTGTTTATAACCGCTGAGTAAATATTTAAGACCATATACTGAAACATTATTATTGTATGTTACAGGCCAGTGACCACCTACCGGGTCTCCGTATTCATGGTCATAATCACGCAAAACTTCAACTTCTTCATTTGTAAGAGAAATAGTTTTTAAATGAGAAGGAACAATATTCCAGTAATGGTCAGAAAGTTCTTCAAGAGTTTTCAAGAGATTTTTATCAGTTACAGATTCATCTATGTATTTAAAACCATAGTAAGTACCGGTATGGTCTGGTTCTGAAAGCCATTCTGCATATTTAGTGATTTCCTTGTTGTCAGAAAGTCTGATAATCTTAATTACTTCCGGGCCATCTTCAACTGCAAAAACCGGTTTATAACCAAGAGCCTTAAACTTATTTACAGTTTCTTCAAAAGAAAGGAAAATGTAAGAGTCATTTCCGGTTTTTTTACAGAGATTGTTAAGTACATCAATTTCATCTTTTGAAAGAAGGTTTTCACATGCGGCATCTTCGAAACGACTTAAAAGATATTCAACATCCTCTGGTGTCATTTTTTCATTAACACTGAAATCCAACCCGAATTCAGATTCGTATTCTGCATATTCGAACAACTTATCAAGAACAGCATGTTCTTTGTCTTCGATATTGACTGAATGTATATGCGAAGGCATATTATTCCAATAATGTTCTGCAAGATATGAGAGTTTTGCTCTTGTATAAGAATCTGCAATATCATCATTACGATTAAAGCCTGTATAAGTAGTATGGGAATCTCCGATTGCCCAAGAACGGTATGAAGAAACCTTTTCGTTTGTCGAAAGGTTAATAACATCAAGACTGTACAGACTTCTTTCTTTAACCGGAACAAGTTTAAAGCCAAGTTCTTCAAACTTTTCCAGAGTTTCTTCTGGTGAAAGATACCATGTATCGTTTATGTCAATATGATATTCTTTACAAAGGTCAGAGAAAATCTGAAGGGAATCTTTATCAAGCTCACACTCGTTATCAAGTTTCCATGCAGTATCATCAAGTTCCTGCCATGAAATAACATTGTCGAGATTTTCAGTACCAGGAAGTTCTTTAAGAACTTTTAACTGTTCTTCTGTGAGAGTAATATTTCTTTCTGTAATGACTTCATTTCTGATGTCAAACCATTTGCTGAATGTCTTACCGAAATTTTCCTGGTTTAAGTCATCCTCTGTAAGTTCAGAAAGATATTTTTCAATAGCATTTGTTTTACTTGGAATGAAAGTACTTTCAAAAACCTTACCCATAAAATCCGTAACATATTTGAAGTTACTAATAAAATCCCATATTGGGCTTGGTTTTGTTACTTCATTTCTACCCCAATGATAATAAGCAGGCTGATAATCTTCAATGGTTATCTTGTTGAGTTTCTGGTATGCAATATTCTGAAGCGGAGTAAGTTCTCTACCGTACTTGTCTAATGAAACAGCATTTTTATTATCTGTAAAGCGTTCTTTTATTTCTTCTGCATATTCTGCCGTCTGTTTCCAACCTTCTTCCTGCAATGCAAAAACCTTATCCATAAAACCGTCATAATCATCAACAGCAAATTCGAGGGCTTTACGCCAGTTACCGAAATCAAAACTGTCACCATAATGAGCATTGCGGCTGTCTGAATATTTTACATCTGAAATACAGTTTTTTATTTCATGACGTGCGTATTTAATGAATTCATCTTCATTCATTGAAACAGGGTCATCATGAATATACCAGTCTACACGCTTTGTAAGATGTTCAAGCCAGAAGTCAAGAGAGTTTGCAATTTCTTTCTGAATATCTTTTACATCTTTAGCAAGAGCATCTGCTTTTGATGCTTCCATAATGAAAGAATGACTCCATTCAGAATCTTTCTTTTCAGAAGCAGCTTTAAGTTCTTCTGAAAGTTCATTGAATTTCTTTTTTGCCTTACTGAATGTATCAGCAGTAAGTTCTTCTACAAACTTACGCTGCTCTTCAGAAACTCCCGGAGTAAACTCTTTTACCCATGTTTTTTCAAAGAGGTCAAGAACTTCCGGGTAAGAGCAGATCATACGTACAAATTCTACGATTGATTCCTGGTAACGCTCCTTTTCTTTTCCGTGTTCATCGGTAGTTTTATTATCAAGGAATTCAAAGTTCGGACGATAAGAAACAAAACCTTTTTTGTCAGAATCATACATATTAAATGTAATGTCTGTTTTAAGGAAAGTGTTCCACTGCTTTACATAGCGGTCAATCTTTTCAATACCGTCCTTAAAACCATAAATGGTACCATCTTTAATATGACAGTGTTTATAATCAGAACTTGAACCTTCTGTAAAAGGAACAGAAATATAAGGTTCTCCCTTTTCTATAAAAGAAAGTTCCTTATCAAGATTAATCAAATCTAATTCGCTTTCTGAATAAACCTTTGTGTCAGCAATATTATCACACCAGGCAGCATCAATACCATCAATTGTCGTACCTTCATAGCTGTAAGACATATCATAATTGCCATAACCCTTTTCTTTCAATTCTTTTACAACAGAATCAACTTTATCAAGCGGAACATCGAAAGCAATACGGTTCGGATATTCTTCATTTACAGGCTTTACTTCAAGACCAGAAGTTTTAAGATATTCAACTACTGAATCTCTTGTTTCTCCTTTAAGAGGTTCGTAGATACGGAAGTCAGCGTGACCAATATCAGAAACTTTCTTTCCGAGTTCTTCAACCTTTACACCAAGGCCTTCTCTGATAACAGAAATATCAAAATAAGGAAGTTTGTTTTCTTCTGAAAAATCATAGCGGTCAAAACATTCGTTGTGCTTACTGAGCATGTATTTGAATACAGGAACAGCAATATCATCTTTTCCTGCAATATGTTTTTCAAAATAATATGAATCTTCTTTTTCAATAATGTCTTTTGCCTGTTTAACATATCTTTCGAAAAGCTGTTTTTTCTTGTCACCAATCATACCAAGAGAATCAAAAATAACTTCAGTTTTGTGGTCCAAATTAGTAGACGCTTTTTCTTCCCTACCAACGATAGAAATACGGAGAATTTCTCTGGCAATAACAGTATCATGTTCAAAATAGCCGTTAACACAATGAATAGTACTGCCTGTAGTTTTTAAACCAAGTTCTTCCCAACGGTCTTTCAATGAATCCAAAACAGCCTTGGCAGCCTGTTCATCCATTTTTACACAAGAAGTTTCTTCAATTTCTTCATTATAGATTTTTGTAAAAATCTCCGGTGTTAAATCTTTTAATTCTTTTGCCATTTTTTTGTTCTCCGTAATTTCTGTATTTGTTTCAACAGTTTTTTCAAGACTGCGTTTTTCAATAAATTCTTCAAGAGCTTTCACGGCTCCTGTGTTCCAACCTTCTTTCTGTGTTTTAAGCATATCTTCGAGACCTTCATCAGTTACAGAATCCGGGTTAAAACTATGAATATAAGATTCATACATTTTCTGTTCGAATTCAGAAAATTTGTTCTGCCAGTATTCACCTTTCAGATGTCTTTTAAGGTATTCAACCATAGTTCCGTCTACAGTCATTCTGCCACGGACCTTATGCTCGTGATATGCAAGATGCCAGATGCCATCCGGCTCTTCATCAAGTGTAAAATCTGCTCCATTACACTGAATAATATCATCAAGCATGTCTTTAACAGAATATCCGGCACCTTTATACCAGACAGAAGTGTAATTAGAAAGTTTGCGGTTCATAGTCTTCTTTACAGAAGGCGGCATCTGCTCATACTCTTCTTTCATATCTTCTATCTTTTTGTGAAGATTATCTTCACAGTATGAAAGGATTTCTTTTTCAACATTCTCTCCAAAAACAGATGGAAGTTCATTATCCTGGAGATAAACTGTATGACCACATATACCGGATTTTTCAAGGTTTACCTTTCCGATAATACTTGCTCTCTTTATAGAACCATCAGAATAACTGATTTCAACTCTAACAGGTTCTTCTGAAATAAAAGAAGAAAGGTCTTTCATTTTCTCTTCATTTTCCGGTTTAACAAACGAAAGAAGTTCTTCTTTATTAAAATGAAGATTAAGACTGATCCAGTTCTTTTCCCCGGTATGTTCCGGGTAAATGTTATAATGAATGTCCGGTTCCTTAATAAAAGGTTTGGTTTCTTTTACAGACTTTGTTTTTTTTGGAGAATTAAAGAGAGAATTATCAGCTAAAGCCGCAAGATTCTCAAACTTTTCTCTCCATTCAAAAGTATTAAAATCTATGCTTTCAATACCTTCCTTACTGTTGAGGAAGTAAAGCACTTTCTTTTCAAGGTCTGCATTTTTATCATAACCTTCATTTTCATTAACAAAAGCTACAGATTTTTCAACAATTTCCGGTTCGTTTTTTACAATGTATTCAAGGAACAAATCTTTATATTCCTGTGGAATATTATAAAGATGTGTTTCTGCAAGAACCAATTCGTAATCATGATTATCTTTTGTATTGACAATTTCTTCAACAAGTGCATTAAGACAGCTTTCGTATGAATCATACGTTTTCTCTGAGAGAATAAGTTTGTCAAAACCTTTGTAATAATCGGAATTACGTGGAACACAGATATAACGATAACCGGTATTATCAATAGATTTGCAGACAAAGCTCTCGTAAACAGAGTTTCCAACCTCATACAAATGAGCAACCGGTTTTAAAGAATTGGAAAGAAGAGTTTCTGACATATTGTAAGTATCAACTTTTCCAGGCTCTCCGTCTTTATATTCCCTAAGACCGGACAAAAAATTATAGCGGTTTAATGCAGAAAGCGGATTATGGTTGATAGTAATGGCTCTTACGTCTTTCTCCTGTTTAATTGCGTTTTCTTCAATAATTTTAATATCATCTTCGATTTTTATAGGAGTTCTATTAAATTCTCTGTCTTTACCATAAATCTGCAAAAGTCTCTGGCGTTTAATTTCATCACAGATTTCTTTCCAGGTTATGACTCTATTAAACTTTTTAAACTGAGTTTTATTATTATCTTCGCAATAATAACCTTCTACAGTAAGACCTTTGGAACCGTTTTTACCAAAACCAGTCCCATAACCAAGAACACTGCCATAAACACCGGCATTGCCATATTCTTCCTTTAAGAAAGCAATACGGTCTTTGTCATTACTGTTCTTTGCAAAAAAGTCGTTTACTCTTTCAATAGAACCGGCTACATTGCCGCCCATTGAAACACAATGCTCTACTGCATCTTTTTCACTTTTGAAAAAATATCCTCTGTTTTGGGTATTACTGTTTGTAACATTTGTACGGTTAGCAAGCCAGAGTTCCCTTACGGCACGGTAATCTTCTTCTGGTATTGTAGATTTATCCGGGAATTTTTCTCCAAGTCTGTTTTCAATGATTTTATCAATAATCGGATTTAAAGAATCATTACAATAATGAGAACGGAACAACCCAAAAAAATCAAGATTGATAAGGGTATTTGTAAATTTATTTATAAATGCTTCCGGGGTTTGTGTACCATTAAGTCTTTCACCTTTATCATAAATAGCCTTTACAGCCGGAACAAGATTTTCATTGATATCCTTAATCATATCAAGTTTTTTAATCTGCCAGTGATAAAAGTTGGCTACATCACACCACTGCATCATAGGAAGTTTTGCGTTTTCATCATGTTCTTCATTAATAATTTTTTCAAAACGCTTTACTTCTTTCTGAGCCTTTTTAATATCTTTTTCAAGTTTTTCACGGTCAGATTCTTTAGGCGGCATTTTTGTCCATTCAGAAATCCACTGTTTCATAGTATTAAGGTGACTTACAGAAGGAGCTGCAATCTGGAAACCTCGTGCCCTGCCGCCGTCCGGATTTATCTCTTTTATAAGAGCTTCAATTTTTTCTTTATCAGAATCTGCAGAAATAGTTTTTTCTTCAGAAGGAGTTTTTACTTCAGTAGTTACAGCAGCAGAAACACCCGGTTCAACCTCTGTTGAATAATCATATTCTACAAGTTTTGAAATCTCTTCCTTTGACATACCGGATTTTGCAGCCCAGATACGGTCCAAAATAGTTGCAATACTAAGGTTTTTATCATAAATACCAAATACAGTTCCAAGTTCTTCTTCAGTAAAGTCAAACTGACAGTTTATGCCCTTTTCAGAACCTCTGCCATGAGCATACTTACCGCAAAGAAGAGGAAGAACCTTTGCTCTCTCATGTGCCGGTGTATGACTTCCAGGGGTACCACCGAAGGCTTTTGACTTAAAAGGTGTTTCCGGGAAGGTTTCATAAAGTTTATTTACAACCCTTTCAGTAATCTCACGGTCACAACCAAAATTCTTTACAAAAACTTCAATAGTTTCTTTTCTGTAAAAATCAAGGTCACGTTCATCTTTTTCAAGTTCAGAGACATCTTTTTTACCAAGTGAAACAAGAACATTCTTACGCAGCTCGTTTGTAAAATATGAATCAAATTTTGCCTTTTCATCACTGTAAAAATCAATGCAGCTCTGATCAAGCAATTTGTATTCTACAAACTGACGTGGAGTAAGCATGTATCTGTGGTCCGGGCACTCAAAAAATTTAAGTTTTGAACTTTCTTCCCTTGTGAGATTTAATTTATCTCCAAGATGTAAAAAAGCACTGAGAACGCTAGGACATGCTTCACAGTGATAATAAAAGTAGAGAGCCAAATCGTCCGGCTCTTTTTCAATGATGTCTCTTTTTTGAAGGTTTTCAATCAAATTCCAGGAATCTTTATATTTAATAAGATAAAGAGGATAATCTTTACTAATAGCAGAATCAAAAGGATGATTGTAGTCAAGACGATAAATCTCGCAGTTATCTTTTGTAATAGAATTGAACCATCCTTCATAACCATCTTTCTTCTTTTTCATTTTTTCGCACAAAAGACAGTCTTTTACAACTGTATCTATTTCCGAAGCATCAGAAACATGGTCAAATCCAAGACGTGCAAGAAGCTTTTTGTTTTCAGCTTCAAGTTCTGCCGGTTCTTTTTCTACAGCAATTTCTTCTGTTGTTTTAAGTTCTTCATCGTCACTAAAATCAAATTCCATCTGTTCCATAATAACTATATCCTCTTTTTACTATCTTCCGATTTCTTCATCTTTTTCTTTTTCTGGAGAATTTTTGCTGAAGCCTTTAGATATGATATTTTCTGTACACTTATGTTTTGCGACACCTAAAACTTCATAGAAATTTACGGAACCGGTTCCAAAAAGTTCCTGTGTATCTTCTGCAAAAAGTTCCGGGTGTTCCTTTGCAGATTTTTCATAAAGTTTCATAAACTTGTCTGCAAGAGGTGACGTTCCAATAAAAAGTGTTGTGCCGTTGTCATACATGTCTTCTCCCGGAATAATCTTATCTGCAAAATGCTGAAAGTTATCTCTTGTAAGAGGAACATCCATTTTTTCAAGAAGGAGCAGATTAAAATATTCTGAACTTTTACATGTAGCCTGGATCCAGTTTTCAATATATTCAGCACGGTCCTTATTGGAATTGTTCTGCCACAAAAGAAGCTGAGAAGTAAATGCATGAACAGGGTCATTGTCAAATTTCGGAAGAAGTTTCTTTGCATTATCAAAGAATATATTTATAAACTTTTCCGGTGAATTCTTTGCGAGTTCTTCTGCTTCTTCTTTACTGATAACATCACCGGCAAGACCAAACTCCACAATAACATCCGAGTACTGGTCATAATAGTTATTCAGAGAACTGTCCTGGTAGTAACCCCAACAGCTGTCTTCCATTTCCCATTCTCGTGATTCATCATTCCAGATTTCATTTACAACGCCGCAGACTTCACCCTGGCTCCATGTATTGTAAGTTTCAATTTCACCTTTAAGACGCTCTTCAAGATTCTTTCTGTTTTCTTCTGGTGAAAGTTTTTCATCATAAAGGCCTTCTTTTACAGCAGTTTCTTTATCTACAAAAATAATACCGTCTGTAGAAGAATTGTAGTAACTTGCTGTGTAGACATGCGGATTGTCTGCACTACTGTGCTGAGTATAATCAACCGGAAGACAGGCAGCCTTTGTTTCCTTAAACTTGTTGAAAATTTCTTCATCGTCAAGTTCTTCATTATTGTCAAAAGAATAAAAGTCTGCTTCACGATTTTCATCGAAAGTAAGATTATATTTTTCTGCAAAACGTTTTGCTACATCAGAACAAAGTTCTTCCATCTTTTCACAGAGACTTTCGTTTTCTGTAACATCACCATTGCAGATTAATTCAACTTTAAGACGGTTCTCTTTGTAACCATACTGACCGATACCCGGAACTACATTCTGACCTTCACAAGTAACGGCCCCCTGCTCTTTAAGGAATTCTGCAGTTTCAGCAATATAATCATGGAAATCTTTACCTTCGGGAAGAGTAACTGTTGTATAAAACCGGGTTTTCATTTCCGGTTCGATATTTTCCCTCATATAGTCTGTAACATCCGGTACACTTTCATCCCCGATAAGTGTGTTACGTTTAAAAAGAAGTGTACCAAGATTTTCATCTTCACGAGGACACTGAGCATCCCAGTCTGGGCATACAATCTGACGGCAGAGTTTTCCGTCTTTTGTCTTTGTAAAAAGTACTGTATGAGCATCTTTATCAATATCCTTTAAGATTTCAGAATCATACTTTCTTCTGCTGTTTTCAAGTTCTGAATAAGAAACAAGTCTTTCAGAAATATTTCGGAGACGAGTAAGACGTGCTTTCTCTGCATCTTCAACAGAGACAGCAGCATTGGCTGTATTTGTTTTTTCCATATAAATGTCCTTTGTAAATAAAACCGACTGGCGGTGATATTAAAATATCTGTGCAACGCACCGATTACAATTATTAATCAAAAAGCCGTAAATGTCAATCAGCATCTACGGCTCCCACCCATTAGCGTCCTAAATCTGTATCATCATATTTTCTTTCGTGTGTATAACTACCAGGCTTTTTGCCATTAATAAGTTCATCAAGCCTTTTTGATACAGCTTCCTGTCCGTTACAACCGGCGAAAGTTTTCATTATAACTTCCCTGTCTGAATCATTTGAGTTCATAAGCATGTTTGACAGGACCATTGTATAATCATTCTTAAATTCCGGGTGTTCAGCGGCGGTCTTCTTAATTACATCTGCAATATTGTCAACTGTAAGTCTGCCTTTCTGAACTTCTGAAACAGTTGGTTCCCTTACAACAAAATTACCATTTGATATCTCATTAATTTTTTCTTTTGTCTCAGCAACTTTATTAGGCTCATACAATGTCACAAGTTCAAGAAGAGATTCAGAAGTATTCTGGTTAATTACTGCCTTCCAAGCCTTTGCAAGAGTACTGTAGCGGAAACCGGAATTCATCAAGTCAGTTCTGAGTTCTGACGGAATCTGACCAGTAATCTTTACAGAATATGTATCTCCAGACGGAGCAACACCGATATCAAAACTGTTACCAGATTTACTTTCGGTATTAATTTCTAATGAAGGATTATCCATATCAAGAAGACCCTTTCTCGCAAGTTCTACTGAACTTACAAGGTTAGGACAGTTTCTTTCACTAAGGAATCCTTTTTTAAGAAGAGAATCAAGGGCATTGATTATGCTCTTATCCTTATATTCCTCATGAACGTACATAGCAGATTTACCGTCCGGTCTGACAAAATTAATACATATCTTATTATTTTTGTCATAAGACATAGCAATCTTTACGCCATCGAGTTTATAAGAACCATCTTTAAGTTCTTCAAAACCGGCCTGTTCAAGTTCTCTTCCGACAGCAACGTTTGTTACATTATCAATAAGATTTTTAAGGGTAACAGTCTCTGCAGCAACAGATTTCTTTTCTGGTTCTGTCTTAGGAACAACTGTTACTGTTACATTAGGATTATTTTTCATAGTTTCTCCAAATCCTGCGGCAATATCTTTTGCACGGAATTTCAGATCCTTTACAGGCTCTGCAACATCCCTTGCAAGTTCATCTTTATTATAGATAAAGTCTGGATGCAATTCATAGCCATAATCTTCTGCAATATTACGTAATTCTCTTCCGGTTCCAGTTACAACCTGGCAGACACCATCTGTAGGATATTTGAAAGAGCCTTCATAGATTACATCATATTCATCAAGTTCATTTGAGTTCTTAAAGAATCCTTCCGGGAAAAGATATGTTTTTTCTTCAGTAAGGAAATCAATTTTTTCATTCATTTCTTTAATGGCGATTTCCTTCTTTTCCTTCCTTTCCTCTTCCGGTACATATCCAAGTTCACCTTCTTTAAGGATTCCGTTTTCAGAAAGTTCAATAAGATAACGGTCTATAGTACCAGATTTATCAGCAGTTATAGGATTGATATCCCAACCTTTTTCTCCGATTCCATATTCATCATCACTTTCTGACATGGTTTCAGAAAGAGCATTGAAAAGGTCATCTTCCCTCTGGGTTCCGTCTCTTGAATCAAATTCAAGAAGGAAGCGGATGTCATCTTCTTTTTCCGGGTTTCCGTATAACTTAACTGCAATAGGAATGATGTTTCCATCTGTATCAAACTCAGAAATCATTTCTCTGATATCACCCATTACAATGTTTTCAAGTTCTTCAGCAGTATAAGTACCATCATCAAGATTGATTGCAGAAGGATTTACTGCAACAGGCTCTTCAACCTTTGCTCCGACAGTTTCAGATACAATTTTACTGATATCTTCTGCAAGGTCTTTTTTTATTTCTTCTCCCTTGTTCATAAC